>Ga0207695_10000111_pt1 | contig 249771 bp, 270 predicted proteins | sample KBSC54metaG_FD_184354 | JGI IMG/M metagenome (GOLD analysis project Ga0207695, IMG submission 184354) | Corn rhizosphere microbial communities from Kellogg Biological Station, Michigan, USA - KBS C5-4 metaG (SPAdes) (version 2) | ecosystem: Host-associated > Plants > Roots > Rhizosphere >...
GGTTTTTTTCGGCGGAACCGACTCCCAGACGAACGCTCAGCTGGCAGCAGTCGCGCGCGGGGAGATCTCCGCAGTCGATACCGGAACGACCCAGGGCTACTACCAGACGGCCGCTCGCGTTCCGGGCGTGATCCAGGCCCAGGTCATCGAGGCCGGAAACCCGCTCATGATGCGGGACTTCGACCCGAGCCTCGGACGACACATCGGCGGGAAGACCGACGTCTGGGAGCAGGGCGTTCGTCTCTCGAACGTCACGGACACCTTCGCCTTCACCTACGTCCGGAAGCGTGACGTCCAGTTCGTCGTCGTAGGAGCCCCGGGAGCTTACCAGTTCCAAGCCCTCGACTCCGACCTCTCGCCGACGAATCCGATCGCAGCGATGCTGAACTACCCGAGCCTCGGCCTCGGGCTTCGGAACGCGACGACGGGGGTCAGCTACAACCTGACGAACGTCGCGATTCTGAACTACAACACGATCGCCCTCGACCTCACCGTCCCCCAGCCGTGGGTTCCCCCAACCCTCACCGACGTGATCCTTGGGGACTACCGGTACCGGACCGGGGAGAAGTTCACCTTCACCCGCCAGCCTGTCGAGAGCGTGGCCTCGGTCGTCGGAGAGGCGTCCGGGACCCTTCAGACGAACGTCTACACCCTCGTCCACCCGAACAGCCCCCTCGGCCTCGGGCGGTCTACGGAGGCGGGCGACTACCTCCAGATCACCGGAAGCGCGGACCCAGCGACGGCCGTCCCGACGGGGGCGATCCTCTCGGTCACGGACGAGCCCCACGTCATCGTCGGGGCCTACCCCGAGTTCGTTCTCCGGCTTGGGGCCGACTCCCTCACGGTCGTCGTGACGAACGCTGACGGGACCGTGACCTACAACGGACCGTTCTCGTCGTCTTCGCCCGACTACACGATCATCGAAGGGGACCAGACGAACCCGCTCGGGATCCAGCGCACCTCTTCGAGCGCGATCACCGACGGCGAGAGCATCCTGATCTCGTACTCCTACGACGAGAACTTCGTGGTGACGTACCAGATCAATCTCGTGACGAGCGCTCTTCAGCAGGCGATCGACACGACGAAGCACTCCACCGCCGACGTCCTAGGGAAGTCCGCGATCGCGGTTCCCGTCGACATCACCGCGACCGTCGTCCTGAAGAAGAACTTCGTTCAGAACGTCGTGGACGATGCGATCCGGACGAACCTCGGGATCTTGTTCTCGAAGCTCCGGATGAAGACGCCGCTCCGCCAGTCGGACGTCGTCGCCTCGATCGACGACACGACCGGCGTCTCCTACGTCGTCCTACCGATGACGAAGATGGCCCGGTCCTTCGGGTCCCAGGTCGCGATGGACTCGCTGAACTCGTCCCAGCTCGGGGACTCGGTTCGAATCGACTACTGGTCGAACGCGACCGTCAGCGTCTGGCTCCTCACCCAGACCCTCACCGCCGCTACGACGACGGGCGGCGGACCCGACGGCCAGTTCAAGGGCGTCTACCAGGACGACTACCTCCTCACGCTTCAGTCGACGCTCCCCGAGCGCCTACAGAACGCGGCCGGCGTCTCCTTCATCATCGGCGCCGAAGGTCTCGTGATCCCCGGCTACTCGGACGACGCGACACTCACCTCGCAAGGGTACGTCACAGCTGCGGAGCGCCTCGCCCGTCGAGTCGAGATCACGGCGAACCGTGTCATGGTCTCGCTCGCGATCGGAGACGCGCCTCAGAACCACGACTACTTCGCGACGTACATCGTCGGGTTCGTCACCGGTGTCCAGGACATCAACCCCACGAGCGCCGAGTACCTGACGCCTGGAGTGATCGAGTTCACCTTCACGGTCGATCCGAAGGGCTGACCTAGAAGGTCTTCCTCTTGAAGATCTTCCTGAGGAACTTATCCAGTCTGACGCGGATCGAATCTTCCCCGATCTTTCGACAGGCGTCGATGATCCCGACGAACCCGCCCGTACGTCGAAACCCATGAAACCCCGTAGTCAGGGCCTTCCTGGAGTGGTCTACCTCTAGGGTCTCGGTCCAATCGATGGACCCTCTGAGACGGACGAGGTCCCCCTTCTGAATTTCCGAGGCGTTTCGAAGGCGAAGGTGGTTCGGGGGAGGCTCCACGTTCAACCAGTAGTAGCGAGGACTCGTGTAGCGGACCGGGAACTCACTCATGATCGCCTACGCTTCTTCGGGCTCTCGTCGGTCTTCCACTTCTTCTTGTTCCACTTCTCCCAATCCTTCGCCGTGAAGCCCTCGACCGCTCCGGCGTGCACGAGGATCGCAGCGAGACCGTAGGCCGCACCGCTGATGAAGTCGTGGTTGACCCGACGCTTCAGCGACTTGTTCTGGAGCATCATCGTCTCGACGACGTGCATCGCCTCGTGGATCAGGATGATGAACTTCCCCATCTCCTCTTGGTCTGGGTTGAGGGCGATCGAACCGGTCCTCTCGTCCCACTGGCCGAGGGCCGAGATCTTCTTCTCTTCGATCGTGATCGAAGCCCCGAGCGCGCGGAAGGTGACGGGAAGCTTCATGGCTTGTTCTTCCTCTCGATCCTTTGGAGTAGGTCGCGAATCTCGGTCAGGAGGGACTCGATCTTCGAGACGTTCGGAGAACTCCTCGTGGCGCTCATCATCAGGAAGAGGAGCGCGAGGAGGATCGCCCCGCGAAGTTCATTCGGAATCTGTTCCTTCCAACAGCCATCTTGAGGGCCGCAGGTCCGGCGTTCAGCTCCACGTAGGCTTGAATCTCGGCCTCGGTGAGTCCAGCTTCCCGAAGGATGTCCTTCGGGTCGAGGGGAAGCGTTCCGTACCAGGGCGTCCTCCACTCGGGGAGAGACCGGAAGATCTGGTGCATTGCCTTCGAGTCTAGGGAGGCGTGGCCGTAGGCGATCCGATCGAGGATCGAGAGGTCGAACTGAGAAAGCATCGAGTCGCTGAAGTCGACCTCGCCGATCGCTTCGATCAGGTCTCCGTTTCGTCGGAGAGAAGCAGTCCAGATCGGATCCGTCCGGACTCCCCGGAGAAGCTCCGAGACCTCTTCGAGCGCCGGTCCCGTCGTCGTGTTCACGAAGTGACTCTCCGTGATCGTGTTCCCGGCCAGGATGAGGGACTCTCGATCTGCCAAGTAGAGGAGCTGACCGAGCTTCTCCGCCGAGAGGGAACCTCCCGCTCGGGTCACGAAGAAGAAGGCGGCATGGGTCGCGGTCTCGACCTCGAAGAAGAACCACATCCCCGCTTTACCCCCCTCGCTCACGGAGGATGACGACTCAGCCAGTAGTAACGGGCACGGTCCCCGGAGAGAACTCCGTCGGGGGTGATGGCGAAGGGATCGCCCCCGTGAAAGAGAATTCGAGGACGAGAGACCCCTGGGTAGCCCGTCGCTCGGAACCAGGCCTCGATCTTCCCCACAGCTTCCTCGTAGGTCTTACAGACCTCGACGGTTTGCCACGGAGAGTATCGACCGCGAGAGTGGGTGCCTCCGCGACGAACTGCGAATCGAGATTGAGCGACCTCGCGAGGGATCCACTCCCGGGTTTTGATCAGGTAGTCCATGAGGAAACCTACTCGCGGCCCTCGGCTCGTCGGCGGTCACGCTCTCGATCGGCGAAGGTCGTCCCGAAGAGGAAGGCCTGGGCCTCGTAGTCGCTCCCGACTTCCTTCAGGAGCTTGTACCCGACCGAGCCGTCTCTCATGAGCGTCGGGTCTCGCGTGTCCTTGTTCGGGTACGTGGTGTACGAGCGCTCGCCCGTCGAGAGGCTTTCGAGAACGTAGAACCGCATGGGACTCCCTTTCAGCCGTAGAGGAAGGCGAGGATCTCGGCGAAGCTTCGCTTCGTGTCGATCAGGCCGCCGCTCCCCGAGCTACCGGTGATCATGACCGAGTCGATCTTCACGCCGTCGGAGATGATCTCGATCGCGATCTTCGTCGGGGCCGCCTTCAGAGCCGGCGCGACGGGGACGATCGCCTGAACCGGCGAAGAGGCAGGAGGCGGCGGTGGGGGAGGAGCTTCGACAACCTCGACCGGCGGGGCCTCCACCTTGGTCTCGACGATCGGAGCCGGCGGAGGCGACGGCGGAAGGACCACCTTCACGGGAGGCGCTTCCGGAATCCGCCCTTCCTCCAACGCCTTCACCCCCACCTCCGTGATCCACCACTTCATCCCCTCGTTCTTGATGAGGCCTCGGATCTTCAGATCGTAGCGGGCGTTGCTGAAGCAGTTCTGGACCTGGAGGAGCCCCATGAGTTCCGGGTCGAGACCCATGTCGACCAGCGCCGCGACCATCGCAGGCGCGGTCCCGAGAGGACCCCGCTCCCGGTTGCGGTAGAGGACCTTCAGGAAGGGGGTGCTGACCGTCCGGTAGGTGATGTTCAGCTTCTCGGGCTTCTCCCCCGAGGTCGTCTTCGGAGGCCTCGGGGCCTTCGGAACCGCCTTCGTCTCGACCAGCTCAGGCTCGGCGGACGTCGAGATCTGAGGGGCCGGGATCGAGGAGAGGAGCGCATTCAGAGAGAGACCCTTCGCTTTCAGTTCTTCGTACCCGGGCGGGAGGTTGCCCCTCTTCTCGGAGACGAAGTATTTGTAGTAGGTCTGGTGGATCGTCTTCTCGGTCCGGTTCGTGTTGAACGCGGACCGCAAGATCCCCTGGATGTCGCTCGCCGAGGTCTTCGCGGCCTTCATGAGGTAGAGGGCGTAGACCTCGGCCGCCGACCAGGCCTCGAACTTCTGACCCTTGGACTGGAAGACAAACGACGAGAGGTCGGGGACGGCCACCGTCGCGGCCTCCGGACGGTCCTCGGAGGCGTTCTCCGAATCCTCGACCGACGAGGACGTCTCCGAGACGGCCGAAGCCTCCTCGGGCTTCGTAGAGGCGAGCGCTTTCGCCTCCTTCATCCCTTCGAGGAGCTTCCCCTTGTCGAGTTCGGTCCGGAAGAAGTTCTCGAAAGCCCGGAGGCATGCCGCCGGACGGCCCTTTTGGACCCGGAGGTAGGGGGTCTCGACCTTCCGGCACGAAGAGGAGAGGCGCCCGTCGGTCGAGTGGTCCATGAACCCGACGGCGGCGAGGACGTAGTCGAAGCTGTTCGACTCGATCCCGACGCAGATCGAATCGACGGTCCGGGGGGAGCGCCCCTCGATCACCGCGAATTCGAGCTTCGAGGTCTGGAAGAGGTGGGAAAGCTCGCGCTGGAGCGAGTCGTCCGGCCGGTTCGTGACGAAGAGGACCCGCTTGTTCCGGGTGGGGAGACTCGGCGGGGCCGGCGGGAGAGCCGGCTGTAGGAGTCTCAGGTTCGGGGCGACGGAAGCGAGCTTCATCGATGGGTCCTCCGGAGAGTCTAACGACCGGGGGGACCTACCTTACACTCCCGGAGCGGAACTCGCGAACTTCGTCGCCTCTTCGATCGCCTTCTCGTACCGGTGGATGGTCTCCCTCCACTTCGTGTCGAGGATGAGTCGGAGGTCGTTCAGGACGTAGGCGGCGGCGATCCGAACCTCTTCCGAAGTCTCGACCAGGAGGATCTTCCCCGTCACGCTCGACGAGAACCAGAGGCGCTTGCTCTCCCAGCAGAGCGAGTTCGCCAGGTTGCTCGGAAGGGTTACTGACCCCTCTGTCGCCGGGTAGGCCTCCTTCAGCCAGGCCTCGGCTTCCTGGAGGGCGTTCGTCAGTTCGTCGTCGAGGTTCTGTTTGGTCTTGGACATCGATCTCGTTACGCCCGCGAGAGGCAGCGCTTGGCGAGATCGACGAAATCGGGAGCGAGCGAACGCGCTTCCTCGTTCCCCGGTTCGAGACGATCTCGATACCCGCAGGTCTCCCGTTCCTTCGTCCACCGAGCAATCGCGACCTCCACCGCCTCGTCCGGCGTGAAGACCCCTTCCCGGACTTCCTTGAGGAGCTGGAGAGCCGAGTAGACGGCGTCGCCGGCCCCGGGGATGTCCCCATCAGAAAGAGCGTTCGGCCACCCATGGCTCGAAGTCTCGAACGCCACGTCCAGTTGACCCTCGTACTTCCGGAGGATGAACGAAGCGATCGTGAGAGGATGGCCCGGGTAGACCGTTCCGACTTCACGGTCAGGGATCATGAGTCGAGGACCTTGTAGGTGGAGGGGTTTCCGAGAACCGATTCGACGCGAACGCTCCTTCGAGAAGCCGTCCAGTTCGGACCGGGGCTGGTGTCCCAGTAGATCATCTTCTCCTTCACCCCGTAGCGCTTCTTCTCGACTTCGATCCGAGCGACGCGGTTGGTGACTCCGGTCGGGACGTACTGGATCCGAGTCCCGACGCGGATCTTCTTCTCCTCGATCGCGCGCTCCTTCGAGGTCCGACGCTTCTTCACCGTCGACACCTCGGGCCGAGCCGAACCGTAGAGCGTCGCGAAGTTCGCCGTCATCGCCGACTTGCGCTGAGCCGGAGTGACTTCGCTCGGAGGGGTTGAGAAGATCTTCGACGCGGTCTCGGTGTGGACGTCGTTCGAGGCGCCGAGGAGAGAGAGGATCTCCGGATCGACCTCCTTCTTTCCCGAGGGGACCTTCATCCTGAGGTCGAGGACCAGGTCGAGCGAGGGGTGGGTGATGCCCAGGTTCTTGAAGAAGCGGAAGACCTTCGCCACTTCGACCTGGTACTTCCGAATCGACACCTCGGAGACGCCTGCGTTCACGAGCTTCAACCAGAAGGTCTGGTAGACCATCGCGGTGATCTCACCGATCGGCCGGTCCGCGAGACCTTCCGCTCCGTGGTCGGGGGAGAGGATCACGGTCCGGTGGTACGCCCTCATGACCTCCGTCTCGTTCTGATCGAGCGTGTCGGGGATCGTCTCGAACCCGTAGGCGTAGGTCGTCTGGGCCGTCACTCCCTGGAGTCGGAACTGGTCGAAGGGGATCGGAGTCCTTCGCTTGTAGTGGATGAAGGAAGGGGACTTCGGAACGGAGGACTTCCTCCCGTTCATCTTCTTCGCCCGAGCGGGTCGAGCCTTCAGTCGAGGGAGGATCTTCTTGTACTCGCCGTCGTCAGCCATGTCGGTTCTTACGCTCGCGAGCAGTTCTCGATTCGCGGATCGCGCGGAGCGCCTGGACGTAGCCTCCGAGCTTCATCGACTCGAACCCCCGAGCGAACTCGTCGAGCCGGTGGCGTTGGCGCCAACCAGAGCGGAAGCGCTTCAGGATCATCACCTCTGCTGCGAGCATTCGGTCCGTGATCATCGGATGTACCCCCGGTCTTCGGTCCCTTCGATCAGTCTCACCGAACAGTTCGTCGGGTTCTTCTCCTTCTCGAACCAGTCGATCGTCTTCCGGCACCACGCCATGACGAAGGCGCGGATCACGATCCCGTGGGCGACGATCACGAGGTGCTCGATCCCGTTCTGCTCCGCGTCTCGCTGGAACGTCCCGAAGGACTGGTGGACGCGCTGGGTGACGTCGAAACGCGACTCGCCCAGCGGCATCTTCGCCCAGAACTTCGTCCGCGACCTCATGTGCTTCTTGTAGTAGGCGTCCTCGACCGGGAAGTGGTTGCCGATCTCGTGATCGTGGATCCCGTCGAAGAGACCGAACTGCTGCTCACCGAGGAGGAAGTGCTCCCGGACGTCGAGGATCTGAGGACCCATCTCCTCGCGGATGAGATCGGCGGTCTGGATCGCACGGAGATAGGGCGAGTGCCAGAGGCGGATCTTCGGACCGACCGTCCCGTCCGTGGAGACGATACGGTTGTGGCACCACTCGCGAAGGAACTGACCGCACTCCTTCGCCTGAGCCCTCCCCTTCTCGGAGAGGTTGATGTCATGGTCAGCTTTTTCGAGAAGGACCTCTTTGTTCTCGTTCGCCTCGGACTCACCGTGGCGAACGAGTTTGATGAACTTCACCGGCATTCGGAGGAGTTACTCCTCCTCTCGACGCTCTCGACGTTCGTAGTGGAGCTTCTCCGCCACGAGGTCGTAGAAGGGGTCGACGTTCCTCGGGATCGAGGGCTCGGTCTCGACGTAGTAGAACCCCGGCTCCACTTCCGGGCTCGTGTAGATCTTCGCGCCGAAGAAGAAGCCCATGAGGCCCTCCTTCAGTAGCTCGGCCTGAACCGACAGCTCCAGGATCCCGGCTCCGAACCGGCGAACCGTCGCGTAGTCGTTCGAGTTCATGAAGAACTTCGAGGGCCAGAGCCCCTTCTCCGAGTAGGAGGTGAAGAGGTTCGCCACCTGGGTAGAAAGTCCTTCCCTGGTGAAGTTCCAAGCGAATCGGTCGAGCTTCGTGGTGTCCATTCCCGGATCTTACCCCCGAGGAGTGTAGAAACCCCGCCTCCGCCCGTTATCCGAACGGAGGCTACCATGAACCGAGAAGAACATCGTTCCTGCGGGTCGAAGTGTCGTTTCCGCACGGAAGACGAGGCCTTGAAGTTCGGGAAGAAGCGCGGACTTCGCGTCTACGACTGTGGTTTCTGCGGGGGTTACCACCTCACCAGCCGACCCAAGGTCTTCGCGACGATCCTCCCCTTCTACCGAACGGACGAGAAGAGCCGACTGGCCCTTCGAATCGAGCGGGCCCAGAAGGCGCTGCGGGAACTCGACCGGAAGGGAGTCTCCGGGCCGCTCCGCGCCGCCGCCGAGACCCATCTTCGAGACCTGGAAGCCCAGGTTTCCGTTCGGGTTTCCGTCGCCGCCTGAAAAACGAGTGTAACGAATTGGAAGTCGTCCGTTAGGTATCCGGAGGCTACGACGATGGCTATCAAGCGACCCAGGCTCTCGGATCAGGAAAAGCAGCAGCGCATGTCGGCGAAGGTTCCCGGATCCGTCTGGATCTCGGAAAGCGGCGCCTTTCTTACGATCGCCCGGATCTTCTCCGACGAGTTCGGCATCGAACGCGCCGAGTGGGCGGAGACCGGTTCTTGTCCGGTGTGGCATACGATCTGGGGCCACCGAGCGAACACGCCTTACAGCGTCGGAGGTGTTGTTCTCCCGCCCATCGACGTCAGCACCTTCACCTACACGATCCGCCACGCCGAGGAATCCGGCGAGTATGAGATCGACGACCGGGACGACCTCGATCGGGAGATCGACGCGATCCTCAAGACGAAGCGCGCGATCCGTGACCGCCGGGCCGAGATCCAGGCGATGGAGCGGATCGTCGCCGACCGCGAGGCGGACCTCATCGAAGGCTCGCGCCGAACGGCCGCAGCCGACGCGAAGCGTGTCGAGGAAGCCCGCGCGAACCGAGACGCGGCCCGCGAGTTGATCCGTGGTACGACCAACTTCCGCGAGGCCCAGGACGCCCGCGCGCTTCTCGTCGAGGCTACGGCCGAGGTCGCCGAGGCCGAAGAGAACCTGATCGCGAGCCACGCCGACCTGAAGAAGGTCCTCGCCCGCTACGAGGCCGCCTCGATCCGCGTCCTGGACGCGGTGGGCTGAGGGCGTAAGGAAACCTGGTTCATGGGAAAAAAGAAGTCCGAGAAGGCGGCTCGTCGCCCTATCATCTACAACCCCACCCGTACCGAGCTGACCTCCGAAAAGGGATTGAAGTTCGTCCGGTACGTAATTCCTTCGGCCAATCGGGAAACCCGACGGCGGCGAGGGATCTCGAACATTGACGGCTTCCAGAACGAGGCGATCGAGAAGTTTCTCGACCACCGGTACCGAACGCTCATCGCCCCCACAGGCGCCGGCAAGTCGAGGATCCAGATGGCTCTCGCGGTCAAGGACGCGATGGCCGGTTTCATCTCTGTGATCGCCGGACCCACTCATTCGGTCGGGACCAACTTCTCGGAGACACTCGTCTTCGAGTTCAAACCGAAGGGGAAAAGGAAGCGTTTCGTTCGAGAGAACGGCAAGCTGGTCCCGCTGGTCGAGACTCTCGTCTACGACGCTGAGATGAAGGTTGGGGAGACCACCGCCGAGGAGATCGTCGCCCGCATCCTCAAGGGTCCCCGAAAGGTACTCTCGGAGAACCTGATCGTTTGCACACACGCGATGCTCGTGGCGGTGGACAAGATCCTTCGAGAGAGACGACCTGAAAATCCGTGGAAGGGAGTCTCTCTCACTATCGACGAAGCCCATCACTCGTTGTGTTCGGCTCGGGAAAACCCGAACAACAAAGAGGAGTTGATTCTCATCAACAACGGCATTGGTCGGATCGTCCTACAGTACATCGAAAAGAAGCCGGGACCCCTTCTCTTGGTTACGGCTACTTGGTTTCGTTCGACTCTCGACGAGATCGTCCCCTCTTGGGCTCGCGAGCTTTTCGATCCGGGCAGGTATGTCCGCCACCTCGACGACCACATGGCTTCGATGAGGTACCTGAAGCGCGTTCATCTCAACTTGATCTTCGCCGACAACCCCTACGAGGCCGTCCTGTACTGTTTGTCGAAGGACAAGGCCGCCCTTCAGGCCCACAACCATAACCACAATTTGGTCTACCTGCCCGCCCCCAACTCCAACTTCTACAAGGCCTACGGGACAGACGGTAAGAAGCCGACGAAGTTCGATGTTCGGGACCGTCTCTTCCAGTGCCTCAAGGTCGAAAACGGAGTCGGCCTGATCGAGGGGGAGCCCGTAACGGTAGTGGACTTCATCGACGACTCGAACCTGATGGAACGCCAAGAGTTGGCCGATCAGGTCCGCGAAGGTATCTCGAACTCAGCAAAGTATTTCCGCAAGGAAATCTCTCTCGCTCGGCTCGACCAAGGCCGTAAAGCTCCGAACGTCCTCTTCTCGAACAACATGTTTCGCGAAGGCAGCGATTTCCCCACTCTTCGTCAAGTGATTCTCATGGCTCCTAGGAACTCGACGCTGGACATGATCCAAATGCTCGGGCGACTTCTCCGAGACGTTCCTGGAAAAGAGTCGGTGGAGTTCAACGTGATCCTTCCGACCTTCGGGAAAGAGATCGACGAAACCTACCTGGATTACTACCTGAACATGCTTCTCATGTTCATGACCTTCGATTGGCAGTCGCGCCGGTCCGAAATTTTGGGGTACAACGCGTCGGAGAAGGTGACCAGGGCGGTTGAGCTAGTCCTTGAGACCATTCCGAGGTCGCTCCTCAGGGAGGGGGATTCGGGGGTCTCCCGAGGTGTCGACGATGTGATTAGGATCGCTCAGGAGGAAGCCGAGAAGTTCTTCTCCTCCAACCCCTCTTACACCGAGACGGAACGACGGGAGACTAAGACTGCCCTGGAGAGGTTCTTCTCCCCGTCCCGAGTCCAAGACGGGAAGCTCCTTAACGGGGTGTCTCTCCTCACCAGGGATCCTTACAACCAAATCTTCGATTCCTTCAAGGCGGGGCTTGGGTGTAAGACCTGGTCTGAGGTTCGAACCGCGATCGGGAAGATCGGCCCTCGGCCGGAAGCTCGATACTCGAAGGTCTATGGGGTCAAGAAGGACCCGGATAAGTCGAAGCGGGAGATGCTTCGCATGCTCGATAAGTGGAAGCTCTCATGAAGATCGACCGGATCCGAACGAAGGATTGGTCCTGTAATCGAAAGGTTCTCTCTCGGGAACAGGCCACTATCGCGGCTTGTCGAACGTTTACCGGTTCAGATCGATGCCCAGGGGGGAGGATGATCTCCCTTACGGGGAAGTTGTCCGATTCGAACGGGCGACTTCGAGGCAACTCCGAAGTCCCCTTCCTGGTCGATCGGAAGTTCGTTTCCCCTTCAGGGATCCTCGGGATCGACCGCGACCTTGAAGTTGTGGAGGCGAACCGGGCGGCCGTGAAGGGAACCCCCTACCAGGCCGCCCGGTTTCTACATGGGGAGTGGCTCGACGTACTCCATGATCTGGCCAATCGAAAGAAGCTGAAGCCCTGCTTTCTTTGGTTCGATTCGACGGCGGAACCGAAGGCCGCTTTCCGCGCAGTTCGTCGTACGGTCTCCCTTCTCAACGAAATTCCGGGCGAGTTCGTTATCTCGGCGAACTTCATAGCGGCTCGTTCTTACCCCCATCGGTTCGACCTCGACTTCGACGAAATTCGAGAGGTGGCCTCGACCTCGGGTTTGATGGAATTGGCTTCGTCCACGGGGTGGGAACAACCAGACGACGCCTACTACTATGGTGGAACCGGTCCGAATTCGAAGACCATGATGATGTTTTTCACGATCGGCCGTAAGTCTCGTCAGCAGGACTCTCGAACATGCCCAAGTCGAATCTTCGCCTGAACCCGAACCGTCCCCCGCTTTGGCTCAAGGTGTTCGCTTTCGCGAACGATAGGGGCGCCGAGGGCGTGATCACCCAAGAGGTAGTCGAGTTCTTCGAGGGGGCCCACAGCCACGAAGCTATCAGCCCTCGGCTGAAGGAACTGGTGGAGTGTGGGATGCTTCTGAGAAAGGGTAAGCGTCCTACTCGGAAGGGCAATCTCGCTGACGTTTTCGTCGTTGTGAAGGGGGCCCACCCCATGATGTGGAACCCCCAGCTCCATCTTCGAGGCACGAAGGGCCTCTCCGAAGAGGAGGCGAAGGTCTTCCGGGCCGCGAAGAACTTCGTTCAGGCCAAGAGGAACGCCAAGACCCCCGCCGGAGTCCGATCCGCCACCGTCCGACTCCTTTCCGTTCTCGGCGCTTTGTGAGTGTAGAACGGTCCCCCTCGTCCGTTACCTGGATATGAGCTTCGACGACACACCGGCGATTTCCGACGCGATCTCCGCTTTCGTGAGAGATATGACGGAAATGGCCCGAGAACTGCCGACCGGTCCAGAGGATCTGGAATCGGACTCGCCCTTCCCGGCTTCGATCGCGAAGACCGCGAAGCTGTACGCACAGGCGGCGTACCTCGACCCGAAGTTCGCTCGACACATGGAAGAATGCGGGTCTGCCTTTTTGGACGCCCATTACCCCGGGCGGAAGTTCCGAGAGGAGCGAGAGAAACGTCAGGAAACCCATCTTCAAGTCTCGAAGGCGACCGGTGTGAGCGTGGCTCACGTGGGTCAGTTCGAGCGACCCCCCTCTCGGTTGGTCAGCAAAAAGAATGGTCGGTATTTCCTCTCGTTCGAGAAACGTCTCTCGTTGATGATCCACCTTCTTTGGCCCGCGGCTATCGAGAATCTGAAGAAGGAAGCCAAAGAGGAAGAACAGAAAGAGCGATATCACCAAGCTGCCCTCAAGGCTGCCGAGACGAAGAGGCGAGAGAAAACGCTGTACAAGACGGCGAAGAAGATCACTGAAGTGAAGAGACTCAAGCGAGAGGCAGCCAAGCGAGAGGCAGCTGGGAAGTGAAAGACTTCAACGCTAGGGAGCGTGCGATCTTCCGCTCCACTATGAAGATGTTCGAGGCGCTGACCAAGCATCTCACGCGCCATTACGAGCTTTTGGTGGAAGCTGGGTTGGGGCGTGTACCAGACGACCAGGTCGCCCCCGACGTCGAGAAGGTCTTGAGAAATTGGAACTCGTTGGGAGGTCTTCAAAAGACCTGGACGCAGGTGGTCCACTCCGAGGTCGACCCATCTTTGATCACTTGTCGTCACTGTGCGGGAATGGGGTACACGACTCAAAGTCGTATGAATATCGGGTGTATGGATTGCGGAAGTTTCGCCTCCGAGTACGAGGTTACGTCCCAAGTGTGGGAAGAAGCGGGTTCTCCTCACGGTTGGGTTTGCTTGACCTGCCTCTCGCGGCGGTTGAAGAGAGATGTGTCTGTTGAGGATTTGACGACGGGACCTCTCAACGATTCCATCCGATTCTTTTTGGGGAGATCGGTATCCCCCCGATGACCGTACAGTGGGGAGATGGCTGCCGACGAGATCCCCCCGAAGAGCCGAGCCGAGGACGGCCTCATCACCGTCCTCCCGGAGTCGGTCACAGGCCCGACGGCCCAGAACCCGGCCCCCTTCGTCCAGGAAGGGCAGGTTGACGAGTCGCGCGTCCGCGCCGTAGCGGATCAGATCGTCACCGTCTTCATCAACTCCCTCCCGTCCAACTACGTCTCTCAGACGAAGGGCCCGAACTACGTCCAGCAGTTCCAGGCTGCCGCCGAGGAACTCGCTCGGATCCAGGTCACCGGTGAGGACGCGTACGAAGATGCCTTCTACGATTTCACGCGCCCCGAGGTCCTGTTTCAGTTCCTAGCGGACCTGGTATTCCCGACGAGCGCCCAGACGGGTCTCCCTCAGATCGACGGGGACCTCTCGTACCGCGCCTTCCTCCACAAGATGGTGACGCTGCTTCTCCAGGGAAGTACGGACGTCACCCTCCTCGAAGGTGTCGAGGCTCTCACGGACGCGGAGGTCTCGCTCCTCGACAAGGAGGAGTTCATCGGCCTCCCAGGCGTGGGGTGGACGATCGCCGACCGATTCACGGTCGAGGTGAACGTCTCGAACCACCACCGCTCGACCGAGGGGAGCCTCGTCGATCCCCACTACCACACGTTGAAGATCAACGCGCTCGGGGAAGGCGTCACGACGGGGATCGTCTGGGACGACGGCTCGGGCCCGGCTCACGTCCATACGATCGAGAACTGGCTGATGGACGACGCTTCGGCGGTCGGCCTCCCGTCCCACACCCACGATCCCCTCTCGGACTTCGCCGAGCTTCCGGTGATCCTCGCGAACAACGTGAGGATCGTCCTCCGCGCTCTCCGCCCGGCCCACGTCCTCTACGAGTACCGGAACCTCTTCCGCGAGACCTACCGCCACGTCTTCGTAGACGCGATCGAGCAGTTCAACCTCGACACGTACTACTATGACGATTTCCGGAAGTACTGCACAGGCGTAAAGGAACTCGACTCCGCGACCGGAGTCGTCCTCGCCGATCGGTACACGCTGAACGACGCGATCAGCTTCCGGCCGATCCGTCCTGGCGCCCCTCTCACGATCCTCTCCGGCCCGAACGCTGGCCGGTACCAGGTCCGGGAGACGGCTTCCTTCCCGTTCGGCGACGATCCAGTGGCCCGGCCGTACGTGACGTCCCCGACGGCCCTTACGGGGCTCGCTACGGTCTTCGAGGGCGCCTTCGTCGACTCGGCCCAGGACTGGTCACTCGCGGCCCCGAACGAGGTCCTAACGTTCGCTACGGGCCCGAACGCTGGCCGCTACCTCCTAGAGACGGTCCTCGGCGCGAACGGTGGCCCGGTAGGGGAAGCCGTTGGGCCAGAAACGGCAGTTCGCCCGGCGGTGAACTTCCTTCGGATCCTCGGGCCGAAGTTCCCCGTCGCCTCGTCCGGGAACTCATACTCGGTCGAGGTCGATCGGCTCGGAATTCGCGGACCGATCGCGGTCGCGAACGAGGACATCTCATCTCAGTTCTTCACGCCCCCGGCCGGGACCTCCTCGACCCTCATGACGGCGAACGGCCCGCTCGTTCGTCCGTGGGGCGACGCGACCCCGGCGACGCGCTCGGACGTCACGGTCCTTTTCGACGGGACTCCGGTTCCGGTCGCGAGCGTCAACCCCTACACCGGCGAGATCACGCTCGCGACCCCGATCACTCGGTTCGCCTCGGGTGCTCACACGGTGACAGTCTCCTACAACTGGTTCCCCGGACCGTTGATGGGATTCACGGCCCTCAACACGACCGGCCTCACGCTGAACAAGTGGAGCCTCGCGAACGGCCGGAACACGTCCACGCCAGGGATCCTCCCCGGCGGCGGTACGTCCACGACCCGCTTCCCGCTCTCGATCGGACTCGGGATCTACCCGACGCGGAAGCCCCCGATCCGAATCGCCCACCGCTACCTCGCCTTCGAGCGCGCGTACACGGCGGCGGTGAACTCCCCGACGACGCTCCTCCTCAACCAGTCCCCGGCTCGAATCTCGGTCCCCTACGCCGAGGCCGACATCGAGCCGACGACCGTTCAGTACGAAGGAACGGCCGTCCCGTCCTCACCATGGGTCTCGAAGGGAACCGTCAGCGGAACGTCGGACGGCGATCGCTACCTGCTCTCGAACCCTTCCGCGACCGCGGTCGGCTACTGGAGCCGGGACTTCGAGCTTCCGGTCATGTCGATGGTCGGGACCGCGGCTCGGTTCCAGATCCAGGACTACGCGCTCGACGGCGTCTTCACTGGCGTCGGCTTCGGCTTCCACAACGATCACCGCCTCTACCTCGCGGGCGCGCTCGTCGTGAACGGACTGAAGCACATCGGTCTCCTCGCGCGCCCGGGCGAGATTCGTGACGTATCCTCTTGGATCGTCGGCCCGAAGGCTCCGGGAACGATCCTCAGCGCGACCGTCGTCACCGTCCCGCTCGACTCGGCCCCGAGGCTCCTCACAGCGGGGAATCGATTCCAGATCCTCGTCGGCAACCAGACGGGCGTCTACACCGTCGACCAGGTCTTCATCGACAGCTCCCGGAACCTTGTCACGATCGTCGTGGATGGTCCGGGCTTCCCCGAGAATCCGGCCCTCTTCGGGAACAAGTTCGCGGACCTCGTCTTCGAGACCGAGTGGGACGCCGGCCTGTGCACATGGCGCCTCTACGCCGACACGAAGAACGACTCGGTCCAGCTCCTCTTCGGCGGAGCCACCGGAGGTTCTCTCGTCACCGTGATCGGCGGGCCGATCCTTTCCTCCCCCGCATACCTCGGCCCCGACGTTCTCCCGATGGGCTCGGGTCGCTACCTCTGGGGCTCGTTCTCCCGAAAGGCGACGAACACGACCCTCTGGGACTTCGTCCGCTACCTCTCGACGCCAGACGGCGGGACCCTCTTCTCTCGCGGAACCGTCGTCGACACGACGATGACCGGGAACCCGGAAGACGCTGAGTGGTTCCTCACGACTCCGTACGGAGATTCGGCGAATGTCTCGGGTGTCCTTCGACTCACCGGGACTCCGGGCGAGGCTTCCCTCGACACTCAGTACGGCTACGGCCTGATTGATCCGTTCCTCGACGGTCGACGTGTCGTAGCTCTCGACGCTCACCTCTCGCTGTCGAGAGATACATCGGGAGCGGGCGGCGCCGCGATCTCCATGAAGGACACTCACCGCGAAGCGCGGTTGGGTAACCTCCTCTTCCAGAACAACGGCGGGTCTGGGAAGAGGATCTTCCCCCAGGCTACGATCTCCCTCGTCGGCGCGACCACCTACACCTCTCAAGGATGGGTCGACTTCGGAACGCCCGTGACGTTCGCGAACGGTCCGGAAACGCTGATTTCAGGCGCGGGCGCGGGGACCGACTGGCTCGTCTCGAAGTCTCTCCCGGTTCTCACGACGACAGATCGAACGGTCGAGTTTCGTCTTTCGGTCGATTCGTTCGTGGTCTCGGGCTCGGGGGCGAACTTCATCGGCCTCATGTTCGTCGCGGACGTCGGCGGGCGTCAGATCGGTGTCGCCTTCTCGGGTCCGGACTCGATCCTCCTATGCGACCCCTCGACCCTGGGAGCCGCGCTCCTCGTAGGCTCGAACTGGAGCGACGGCGTCCCGAGGACGTACCGACTGAACGTCTCACCCTCGGGGAACCTCGTCAGCCTCTACGAGAACGACATCCTGCTGGGAACGGCTCCCTTCGCCTCGTTCCCCGTCTTCATCGCCCCCTCGGACGGCGTCTCGTTCGGCTACCTCGACTTGGAGAGCGGCGCGTCCTTCGAGGCCTCGCTCTTCAGCCTCTCGCTCTTCGAGAACATCGTGGGGGTCTCGAACCTTCACCGGACCTTCGGGATCTGGAAGGGCGGCGACTTCGGCGACCTCGACAACTGGGAGATCCCCCGAACCGACGGTCTCTCCGTTCCGAACTCCGATCCGTCCTCCGTGATCGTCGAGATGGACTGGACGAGTGAGTGCTGGGTTCGCCTCTTCGTCGATCCGACGTTCGGCGCGATCTTCCTTCGCCCCGATCTCAACCCACCCTCCGGGTACACTGGAGACTTCGCGACTCAGTCCCTCGATCCGACGGCCGCCTGGGCTCGCGTCGAATACGCGCGTCTCCCTCGCTCCACGAGCGACACTCGCTTCGGAAGTGTCTTCTTCGGGAAGCTGAACCCCGCGGCGTCCTCTCTCCAGCTCTGGAATGAGGTCCGGTACCGCGTCTTCACCCACACGTCGATCGACTACCGAGCGCCTCAGAAGATGGTGCTCAACCAGTGGAACGTGATCTCCAGCGGTGAATACCTGAAGGACTTCACGCCTGAGCAGGTTGTCGTCGCCTCTCTCACCACGACCCGCGTTTCGATCCGACCCGCCCACATCTTCGCGAACCGCGTCTTCCAGGTCATCGTCGAGGGAGTCCCACTATCGCCCGCGACCTGGCGCTTCAACTCCGACAGCCAAGAGATCACTCTCTCGAACGCCCTGCCCTCGGCCGGGTTCCCCGTGACGATCGTCTTCGCCGTCTCGAAGCCGATCACGAACACGTACCTGGAGTCTCAACCGCTTCAAGAGTCCCAGACTGTCCTGAACGAGGGGACGCCTCCCGTTCCTATGAGCCAGGTGGGAGAGGCGACGGTGACGACGGTCTCCGGCGACGGCGGACCGACTCCGGCCTTCCCGCCCGCGGGCCCGGTCGACCCGAACTACTTCCTTCGAGATCAGTACCTCGTCCGTCAGTTCAACGACGACCCCAACGTCCTCTACGAACAGATGGACTTCTTCCAACTGGACGACGGAGGGTCCGAGGGGAAGATCTCGTCCTTCTGCGACGGTCCCGGAAACGGAACCGGTCTCCGAGAGTTGGGGATCGACGGAGCGAGCTACTCGGAGAACTTCGGTTACACGGGCTCGGGTACCGCCTCCGGGCCGTTCCCTGGACCCGGTCCCGGAGTCCTCAGTACCTTCCTTCGAGCCTCGGGAGGGGCGGCGGGGGTCTTGGGCCTATTGGGTCCGGCGAGCTACGTCACCCCGTACTCCGGGCCCAACCCGCTTCCTACGGGCCTCCGTCCGGCGATCTTGACCCCCAACTGGCCCTCGGCCGGGGTCGTTCCCGGATCTGGCGGTGGTGGCGTCGATCGCGAAGTCATCATCATCCTCACTCCGTAGTCACCACTTTTCCCAAGGGTCAGGCTCAATCGGGTTCCCGAAGAGGTCGACGGGGCGACCGTACTCGTCCTTCGGGGCTCGGTCCCGAGCCTCCGCCTGTTTGTCGTATCGCTCCCACCAGGCGCGGGAGTGGAAGTCGGGCTCGGCTTCGGGTTCCTCGTGAGGCTGATCTTCTATGGACAAGGCATCACGAAGTTCTTGGATCGCAAGTTCCACCTTTCGGATTAGGGTTTCGATAGGGTCTGATACTTTCTTCATGGAGATTATGGTACTTGAAGGAAAGATCTCATCGATCGAATTCCACCTCTCGGGGTTACAGGTCCGTTTTTCCTCAGCGAGTCCGGTAACGTCTACGTGGCCAAATCATGGCCGCGCTACCGCTCCTATGAAGAGACGGAGACACCGTGAGAGCTAGAGAATCCGTAAAGCGCGCCCGCCAAGGCCTCAAGTTCGGGTTGAACTCCCACTACCAGGACATGATCTTGGGCGCTCGGGGTCAGTTCTTCATCGAAGTGAAGGACGCGAAGACTGGAGAGATCCAGGACTACCGCGAGCTGGACAACATCATCACCCGTGACGGAGGCGTCTTGGCGGCGATGCTCTTCGCGGCGGGTTCGACCGGGACCTCGGGTCTCACCATGCTCGCGGTCGGAACCGGGGCGACCGGACCTCTCCTCAACCCCGACGCGCCGGACCCGCGCCAGCGCCACCTCAACGCGGAGATCGCGCGGAAGCCCTTCTCCAGCACGACCTTCCGCAACCAGGCCGGAGCGGTCTCTGCGGTTCCCACGAACATCGTCGACTTCACCACGATCTTCGGCGAGTCGGAAGCGGTCGGCCCGCTGAACGAGATGGGTCTCATGAGGACGAAGAGCCTCAACCCCCTTGTCACGAACCCGGTCCCGTCGGTCTTCCCGACGTACGACCCGACGATCGACCTCACCCTCTACGACATCGAGGCGAACTACCTCACCTTCTCGGTCGTCTCGAAGCCGAACACTTCGATCTTGACGATCACCTGGCGGTTGACCTTCTAACGGAGTGTGGCTCCGAACGCTCTGACCTCCTCCTCTCAGAGACAAGCGCTACTACGACGACCACATGCCTTTCAACCGCAGATACTACAACGACCCAGCGAACCCCACGACGGTTTCTCGGGACATTCCCGCGGGGGAATACTCGTGGGCTGACGTCGTCTACCAGAGCGGTAAGGCGGTCCTCGACGCCGAACTGAACCTCTCGGCCGGGGCTGCGGAGTACGCGAACCTCCTCCTCACCGGTTCGACGCTTCCCTCAGGCTTCATGAAGAGCCAGGGAAGCCGAGACTCCTCCTCGGACTTCACCTTCCCGTCCGCGCTCGCGGGGAACGTGAACCGCTTTTTCATGAAGAAGCGCCTCGCGTTCGTAGCGGGGATGCCGATCACGATCGAGTACACGAACACGACGACCCCCGGGACGAATGAGATCGACCTCCCGGTCCCGTCTGCGTCCTCGGGCGCGGCTCCGGACGTGAAGCGCACGGACTTCGTCTTCCTGGAGGTCTGGCGGACCCTCGTCGCTCCTAGCCCGCGCGCAGCGGCTACGATCACGATCGAGTCTCCTCAGACGGTCTCCGCGGGCGACACCGTCACGATCGACGCGACTGGTGCGGGCGGCCCTCTCGTCGTCTTCACGGCGAACGGTGGCGGACCGACGGGGTTCGCGATCGGAGGCGACTCCTCGATCACGGCTACGAACCTCGCGAACGCGATCAACAACCCTGCGAACGGCCTGTCGCCGAACTTCGTAGCGGCGAACACATTCGGGACAGCTCAGATCACGGCGAGCGCGACGTTCGGCGGGACCGCCGGGAACTCGATCGCGATCTCCCGCACCCAGGCGATCGCGAACTCGATCGTCCTCAGCGGTGCGACCTTCGCTGGAGGCGCGAACCGCGCGAACAAGCCTTCCCAGAGCACCGTCTACCGCCACGGCAACGTGACGAGCCCGCTCGGAGTCGCGCTCCCCGACGTCATCACCGATCCGGTCCTCAATATCGAGACCGCTCAGCGTGTCCAGGTCCAGTACAGGATCCGCGTCTTCTCGTCCTCCGGCGGAGGCGGGATCAATCCGAAGACCCAGCCCGACGGCTTCTCGAACACGAACGTCCTCGCCCAGGGGACGCAAGGCGCCCCGGTCGCTACGTACCCGTTCGTTCCGGCGAACACGACGACGGTCACGGGGAACTCGGACGCCTCGGCGTACGGCTTCGAAGACGGCGGCCTCTACATCGCGGGGAACGGGACCCAGGCTTCGGCCTTCGCGCTCGGGACGGTGGACGGTTTCGTCTACGCGATTCCGATCGCCTTCGTCTTCCGCCGAAACGACACGACGCTGACCGGAGGCTTCTCGCCCGTCGCGAACGCGAACGGCGGCCTTCCTGTCGCTCACGCGAACAACTTCCCGAACGGGAACCTCAACGCCTCGGGTCCGTACCTGATCGCCTCGGGAAAGTCCGATCGTCCGGACGGTCTCTTCGCCGACATCATCGCCGCTACGGACGTTCTGGATCTTCGACGCCACGTCACTCCTCCCGGCTTCGACTTCGGGAGCGAGCTGAAGTACCAAACCCAGAGCCTCCTCGACAAGAAGACCGCGACGTGGCAGGTCGACGGTTCCGACTACACGACGATCGGAAACGGCTCGGGCGATCAGTCCACCTACCCGTTCCTCTGCGACGAGGTGGGACGCCTCGCTGGCCAAGGAGGCGCTCCGCCTTCTTCCGGTACGACTCTTCGCGGGGACAACGTTCGCAACTACGACCACATCGCCCGTCGCTTCGGCGCTCAGTCGGTCGTGGAGCGGGTCGTCTTCGAAGTTCTCCCGACGGGGTCCCATCCTACCGGGATCGTCGTCACGAAGGCGCCTCCCTCGGCCCTCTCGTGGTGCGAGGGCGATCAGGTCACGTTCACCTTCTCTGGGGCGGGCGCCCTGAACCCGACGACGCTTCAGAACTGGACGACTCCGGACGTCGCCAACCAGGCCGTCGCGAGCTTCTGGCCCGCTGGTACGAAGGTAACCGACGTCCTCTCGGTCTACCACGACGACGGCCACAGCGTCTCTCCGATCAACCAGTCCACCCAGCTCAGCTCGGTGGTTGGAGTCGGGACGAACGTCCTCACGATCACTCTCGACGCGAATCACCTAGTCGTGAACGACGGCGGTACGGCCGCGGACCATCCTGTCGTCGCTGACCCGGCGGTCGACAACGGCAGTACGCGTCGGCTCTTCATCGAGCTGGAGATCACGTACCCGACTGGAGCCGGTCTCACCCAGACCCCCGACATCACGCTCACCCCGTCTTCCGCTTCAGGATACACGGGCTACGACGCCGGTCCGATCGTCGAGAACGACCCGACTCAGCGTCCGGCGGAGATGAAGTCGAACTGGATCCCGAACCCGAAGTTCCGCCAGGGCTACCGAGAGGTGAAGCTCGAACAGAAGTCGGCTCCGGGGGCAGCGATCGTCGTCGACACGATCGTCACTCGTACCGGTTCGACCGCCTATCCCCCGCGTCGATTTTTCGCGGACTCGATGACGGCGAACGGAGTCGCCCCGGCGGTCGGAACGACCTACGGAAGCTCAGAGCGTCTCATCAATCTCGCGGTCGCCGTCGCGAACCAGACGCTGATCACGATCCACTACTACCCCCAGGACGCCGTCCCGAACGCCGGGGCGGCCGGTTACCAGACGGCGATCTACTACCGCTCGAATGCTCCCCAGACGGCAGGCGTCCAGGCCGGAGCGATTCCCGCGGGCCAACTCCCGACGACCCTCACGGTGGAGCCCATCGCGGTCTCGACGGAGATCTGGTCAGGTCAGGCTGGTAAGGGATCTCCCGACCTCGGCTTCCCGTACGATTCGCCTCTCGATCAGATCGCAATCGCGACCGGTCGTCCTCCGGCCTCGACTCCGAAGGAGTGGTACTTCTCGGCGCTCGCGGAGATCGCGATCTCGGACTTCTCCTCGAACACGGGCCTCCTCAGCCTCCACTCCTTCGTCCAGGTTGACGGGACGAACGACATCCAGCTCGGAGACTCGGGACGGGGCCCCGTCGTGGACCCCGAGTTCCGCGTCTACTACGACACGTCCAACCCGCTCGGGTACAAGCCGACCGCGATCGCCCAGCCCCTCTTCGGACCGACGCGCCACAAGGTGTTCCAGTCGATGCTCGTACGGTCTGCCGTGGACACCCTCCTCTTCCGCCGTGGGGAACTGATCCTCATGGTGATCTCGCGTTTCGCCGAACTCGACCAGGACAACAAGCTCGCCTTCACCGACTCGCCCTCGATTCGGACGGCGGCAGCCTTGTACCGCACGCGAAACCTTCTCTTGACGGTCGGAGATTGAGCTCATGCCGCGTCGCGTAGATCCTTCCACGATCGTGATCGGAGCCGGGTCGGCAATCCCGGGCTCCGTCAGCCCCTCTTCCGTCACGCCCTCGGAAGTGGCCTCGGGAGGCATCGTAAACACGCTCCCGGCCGAAGCGATCTCGATCCAGGACGCTTTCCAGCGGTACCTCGCCGGAGACGTAGAGGGTGCCCTCGGGGAGCTAGCGGCCCTCGTCCCGCCCGCCCCCGGGCCTATCGGTTCATCGGGCCCGCCTTGGCTGGGCTCGACCAATTCTGGAGTCCCGGACTGGGGCATCCTGAAGCTGTGGGACGGTCCTCTCGATCTCTCGACGGTGAACGATCCGGAGGCGATCTACCCGTACTACTGGCGCGCCCCGGTCTCCCGCGATTCGACGGGCTTCGACCCCCACAACGACCCGGTCTTCAACATCGTGGACGGGGCGAACATCTACACGGGCGGAGGGATCGGAAAGGCCCACGCCGTGTTCTCCACCGTGTCCATGAACACGGGAGGCGGCCCACTTCCGGCGGACGGGTATCCCTCGTGGCGGACCCTGGGGACGATTCCCCTCTCGGTCGGCGGAAACATCGCCTGCGTCGTCTCGGGGATCGTCTCCCCGGCGGATCGAGGCGTCCTCGCGCTCGTGAAGTGGGCTCCGGGAGACCTCTCGGCTCCGGTAGCCGCGACTTCGATCGCCGACATCACGAATCGTTGCGTGGCGGCTCTCTTGCTCGGCGCGGGCATCGGGACCGGCGGAGCGGGCTGCGACGGTGATCCGGGCGGGATCTGGACCTTCGGTTCCCCGACGCCCTACGACTTCCCCGGGGCGGCGGCGGGCCAGTACGATCTGAACGAGATCCAGACCGGGACCTCCCGCACCGGCGGACCGGCTCCGACGGCGAATCCGGGAGCGGGTCAGGTTCGACTCCTCACCGACACCTCCGCGACCCCGTTCTCTCCGAACACGACGGCGAACGGGATGCCGATTCTCGGGGCTACCGCGAGCGCTCGCGGCGGTATCGGCACGAATGGCAACTTCTTCGCCTACCGTCTTCCGTACCTCGACGACTACAGCACCGGAGCGAACGGGCTGAAGTACACCCCACGTCTCCCGACCGACGAGACGGCCCGCTTCTTCAACACGCTCCCCCCGGCTTCGACGGGAACGGTTCCCCAGGCCGGAGCGTACGACGACTTCACGGCCGACTACTGGGCGATCCAGATCGCCCGCTTTCGTCACCGTTTCGTCCTCGCAGTGGGAGCGACTGGCGCTCTTCGTCGAGACGGTTCCTACGCCCTCGTCCACTTCCGCCGCGAGGAGTTCTTCGAGTCCTACGTCGTGGGCGGGGTCGTCCCGACGGCCGACAAGGTCTACTCGATCAATCTCGTTTCGTGGTCGGGGGCGGCTGAGATCCCGAACCTGATCAACGCGACCCCCTCGCCTCCCGCGATCTCCTCGACGTACTCCACGAACTCCTCGGAGGTCGAGGAAGACCCGAACGGGCTGTCGGTTCCGACGATGCCCGGTCCGACGAACACGTTCGGGTTCACCTCTTCAAAGAAGACGACGGTCTCGGGCGTGGACTATTGGGTCCCGCTGAACCCCGCGACGGGAACTCCGGTCGGTGGTCTCACGACCCTCAATCTCGCGATCACGAACGTCTTCAACTCCTCCTACCGGTCCCACGACACGGTCCCGACCTCGGGCCCGCTCTTCGGAGACCCGCGGAGCTTCGCTCTCAACCAGAACCCCGTCTTCATCTCCCTCGCCTCGTTCAGCTACGAGGGAACCGAGGCCCCCGACACCTCCACGATCACGATCAACGCTGGAGCCCTCCCCTTCCTTCTTCCCGGAGGTCTCGGTAAGGCGAAGCGCTCGCGGATCGAACTCGGCTTCGCGGACCTTCTGGCCGGCGGGGCGACGAACCCGGCTCCCGGAGACCCCGCGTTCGTGAACCTCCCGGTCGGTCTCGTCGTGAACCGGATCGCCTTCCAGGGCGATCCGAACACCCCCGCGTTCACCGAGAACGCGAAGGTTCGAGTCTTCGTTCGTCGCCCTCAGAACGTGGACGGGTCGACAGGGTATCCGCTCCCGGCTCTTCCGGCGACGGGTCTCACTGCGGTATCTTCCGCGGGCGGCGCTCCGAAGATCCTCTTCCACTCGATGGCGGACGTCACCGGTGTCGTCTTCCCGAAGTACGGGAACCCGGCGGCCGTCACCAACGCAGTCCAGAACACCACGAAGGACAGCGACGAGCGGTTCCTCGATGAGATCTACCGCTATCCCCTCAACTGGGCCCCGCTCGCTGACGCGACGCTTCTCAGTCAGCTGATCGGGCCGGGTCTCCCTCACGGAGTCGGGGCGATTCCAGTTCCGGTTCGTCCGCTGAGCGGAGATCCGAACTGGGTCGGCTACTACTTCGGCGGACTCTCGGCCGAGAACCTTGTCACCTCGGCGGTCCCGGGGATCTCACTCTCTCTCCAGGTCGCGGGACTTCCCGAGCGCAACCCGCCCTACACGGATGGGGTGACGGCTCCCTTCCCCTCCCGCGGTATCTGCCTCTACCCCCAGGACAACTACTCGACGGGCTACGAGCCCGTCGGTCCCGACTACTCGGCGGCTACCAACACCCGAGCGTACCAGCGTGTCTTCGACGCCGGGGCGGCGAACGTCGGAGCTACCTCGATCATCCTCCGTCTCTGGGGAGTCACGCTCTCGGACTTCGCCTTCGTCGGTCCGGGTCCCGGAGGGATCGGCCTTGCCTGTGGGGTGAAGGTCCCCGGGCTCACGACGTTCATGGATGCCGGGCGAGTGGACGGGTCGGGCCCCTCGAAGCAAGACCCCGCGTCCGACGGGGCGGGATGTCTCGTCCCAGGTCCGAACACCTTCGATCGGATCGACCCCGCGAGCGGAGTTCAGTACGCCCAGGTCGAGGTCAATCTCGGTCCTATGGGGGCCCTCTTCCTGAACGGGGAAGGGAAGTGCCCCGTTTTGGTCCAGGTCTTCCTCCGCAACAACGCCACCGGTAAGGCTCTGAACTGGCGGAACGTCCCCGCTACCAGCTCCACCAGCGCCTGCCGCGGTCTCGTCGGAATCCAGCTCGTCCTCCCATGAACTCCGAAGCCCTATACGAGATGTCCGTGAGAGTCACCCGTCGAGCCGAAAGCGCTCAGCGGGTAGCGGCTCGCGCGGAGATGGTCTCTCGTGTAGTGGCGAGGATGGAGATTCGACGAGTCGCCTCTCAGGTGTGCTCGGAGGTCTTCCCCGGGAAGACGGCTTCGTCCGACTCGACGCGAGAGATCCTCGTAGCGATGGCCGAGGGGGCTCTGATCTCCGACGAGGGTTCGGTTCGCGTCGCAGGACTCGGAAGCCTCATCACGAAGATGAAGGAGATCGCCTCAGCGATCAAGGCGAACCCGAACGTCTGGGACCACCTCAAGAAGCTGATCGGGATCGAGAGTCTCGACCAACTCCCCGGGAAACTGAAGGAGCTGGTGAAGGAAGGGTACCACTATCTTCGAAAGGCCATGGAGCACGCCTTCAAGACCTGGCCTCTGAAGATCTACACCTTCCCCGAAGCGAAGATGATCAGCTTGAACGCCCTGATCGAGAAGCTCGTGAAGCTCTCTCCGAAGTTCATGAAGTTCCTCCACGACCATGTCAAGCCCCACGTCGACCAGTTCGATGTCTGGCTCCGGAAGAATCTTCCGACCGTCAGCAAGGCGCTCATGGTCGGGATCTACGTCTGGATCTGGTTCAACGTCGTCGAGTTCGAGTGGCACTTGAAGGACATGCTTGACGCGGCAACCGGAGCGATCACTCTCTCCGACCTCCTCGCGAGCCTTCCGGGGTCCGTTCTCGGCTTCATGATGAACTCGCTCGGGTTCGGAACGTTCACCCTCTTCCCGGTCGCCTTCGTCATGAGACTCGTGGTGGTGACCGGGGCGAGATACCTCGATTTCGAAGGCGGATCCGTGAAGCTCAACTATGCGAAGCTCCAAAAGGACTTCGGCATGAGCCACGAAGAGTTGGCAGAGCTGGCATAAAAACACCGGGAAAGCCAAGATTCTAGGCTTATTCCAAGGTGTGAGCTCGCTTAGAACTCGATGGGTTCCAGTAGGGAAGGGGAACGTCAACCCTCTCTGGAGCCCGCGAAGTGCCCGAGCAACTAGTCACCTCTTCAGCTGAGCGTCTCGCCTCGTACGGCGTGCTCGGCATCCTCACGATTGTTTTCGGGGTCGTGATCTGGTACCTTTGGAAGGAAGGTACGAAGGAGCGGAAGGAACTACTGGCTACCCTCACCACCGAGCGCGCGGCTCATCTCGCCTCGGTCGGGTCCCACACCGTCACCGTCGAACGTCTTCAGCAGCTTCGAATCGATGACGCGAAGGCCTACCAGACCCAGTTGGTCGAACTCACGAAAGGGGCCACAACGGCTCTAACGAACGTCGCCCAGCTCTTGGACCAGAACAAGGAAACCCTGATCGAGGTTCGGGATACGATGAGAGAGGTTGGCGACGACATCAGGAGACGCCCATGACGAAGCGAGTGGTGGTGATCGAAACGACTGGTCCGGCTACGCACAAGACGGTGCGTAAGAGGGACGAGGACGACACGATCCGCACCACGATCCAGGAGACCGCCTCCCAAGCGAGCATCGACGTCGCGCTCGCTACGGATGCCCTGATGGAGGCCGCGAAGGAATCGAAGGACGCGGCCCGTTCGCTACTCTTCGAATCACGCCGTACTCGTATGGCCTCGCGGCCGGGGATGAAAAGACCCCCTCTCAAGTAGGGCTGAATGTCACTGGATCCCGAATTCTCGGCAGCGCTCGTGACGGTTCGAAACTCCGTTTCGGGGATCCTCCCTGTCGCTTCCCTCCTGAAGCGCGAGGCTCAGCTGGCCCGAAGATGCGTGGTCTGCCCGAAGAGAATGCTTCTGGGACGCTGTCCAGGTCGACGAACTTGCTCCGAGGCTCGGAAGCTCGACCTCGCTTTCGACAACGAGATGGACGACGAGGGAGAAGGGGTAACGAGACCCGTGGCCCACGTTCCCGCCGATAGCCGAACTTCAGATGTGATCCAGATCCAATCCATGAGCGCGCCGCTGACGGCGGCTCGTGGAGGATCGAATGGCACATCACAAAAGAAGACGGGCTAAGAACCGACGGGCCGGATGCTTGTTCTGTAAGCCTCACAAGGCGAACGGAGCGAAGGACCGGGACCCTCACTGCGAGATTCGAGCGAAGATCGCTACTCGCGAGCAGGTCAAGGGCGATCCCTACGTGTCCATCTGGGACGATTGGGAAGACGAGCCGTGCGACTGTTCGACTTGTTGTGAGTGGGAGGAGAACCTCGCGGAAGCTCCCTCCCGACTCGCTACGCCGCTTCGGACGCCGGTCCTGAAGGCCGGGTAGCCAGAACCACCTTCGCGACGCGATCGACGCGGTCCTGGAGGTTGTCGCGGAGATATGGGACGATCTGAGTCGGGTCTTCGAAGTCGACGGAGACACTGGTGTCCCACATCTCCTCGCCCTCCATCGCCCAGGCCCAGAGAACCAGGTCCGAAGGGTTCTCCCAAGTACCTGAGACCTCCAATTCCAACTTGATCTCTCCCTCCTCCTTCCTCCAGAGTCTGGTGTAGGGGGTCTCCTTGCTCATGCCGGAATCGGAGATCCAATTCAGTTCCGCGAGAAGCTTCACGATCTTCACCCACTCGGAATTGTCTCTCTTCATCTCTCGGGCGTACTGCTCCTCCTTCTTCCACTTCAGGTAGACGCGAGCGTACTCGATCAGGAACAGGATTCCCACCACCACCGCCAACAGCCAGAAGACGCGATCCATCGGTTTCTCCTCTGATTCGGCTTGTCTTACGCCCCCAAGCCTCTAAATTTGAGGTCATGGGCGACTCAGACCCCCGAATCCCGAGACGCCCTTCCTCGATCAAGATCGAGAAGTGGGGGCTGGTAGAGAGCTGGCTCTCGCGAGACCCCGCGCGTCTTCTCCTTCTCTCTTGCGGAGCCCGAGGCTTCCAGGTTACGGCCATAGATCCTAGGGCCGGAGAAGTGATCGAGCCGATCCGTCCGAACGAGGAACCGAGTGAAGCCGCTCTCCGAGCGATCTCTCGATACTGAAAATGATCGACCCCTCTTGCCGGTTCGAAGCGTAAGGGTTACCATGACGCTCGTGAACCACCACCTGTAGATTCGTTCCGCTCGCGGTCCTCCGAAGTCTCGGTTTCGTCTCAACACGATCCCGAAACCTCAGATGGAGTAGACCGCAATGGAAACGAAAGAACAGATCCTGGGACTGAAGAAGAAGCTCTCGACCGTCGTCGAAAGCAAGAAGACGAACACGCGTGAGCGCGTCGCATACAAGAAGGCGACGCCCGTCAGCGAACCGACCCGCCTCCGACAGCTGGCCTCTTTCTGGGGGACCAACTCGGACCTGAAGGAGTCGATCCGGGAGACCGGTCTCGCCTACGCCTTCCTCCGCGGACGCCGGTACTGGGTGACCGAGCGGAAGACCGAGAACACCCCGAGTGCCCATGGCATCCTCGACGCTCTGCAGGCCGTAGGAGTCGTTTCCGAGTCGGCCGAGACCGTCCTGGTCTGGCTCTCCGAGAAGCCCTCCGAGGAGGAGCGGGCCGCCTTCGAGGCTCACCTCGTGGAAGCGAACGTGAAGGCTCGGGCCGAACGAGCCGAGCGATCGGCCGCGCGTCGGAAGGCGGCCTGAGCCATGAGCCGCTACGTCCTGATCACCTTCCGGAAGAACGGCTGGAACTACGACCGCTGTAGCGGACACCGCGAGGACGAGACCGAAGCGCTCTTCGAAGTCCTTTCGTCGAAGGATCGCGAACAAATCGTTCTCTCACTCGCGGGATCCCTCGCGAGGGGCGGGCTTCACGAGACGGGCTCGGAGTACGAGCCTCGGGAACACCGCATCCTCATCGACGGCTTCGAGGCAGATCTACGGGTTGATGATCCTTGGGTCTACTGCGAAGACGGCGAAGAGGAAGCCTACCACAACGAGGCGAAGGCGATCTTCGCCGAAGCCGAGTCCCAGGTCCTGGCGAAGATCGAAGCCGCGAAGAGGGAAGCTCAGGAGAAGGCGGAACGAGAAGCCGAACGGTCGCGGAAGCTCCTCCGCGACCAGGAGGTGAACCGTCTCGCCCGGCTCACGAAGGAACGCGACGAACTGGCCGCGAGGCTCGGGGTCGCGACATGAAGCTCTTCCTCGTGACCCGTCGCGACCTCTCCGCCGGTCTCCGCGCCGCGATGCTGTGCCACGCTCTCCGAGAGTTCGGAGCCGGGTTCGGCGAGATCGACCGCGAGTGGTACACGACTTCGAACACCCTCGTGCTCCTCGAAACGGAGGACCTGACGTCCCTCTCGGCGCTCGCAGATCGAGCCGTCCAAGAAGGCGTTCCGGTCTCCCGGTTCGAGGAGCCGGACTTGGGGAACGTTCTCGCTGCTATCGCTATCGCCCCGACCGGGCGGAAGCTAGTTCGAGATCTCCCCTTGGCTTTCAGTTGATTCCCAGCACCCGTAGCCTAGCGGTCAGGCAGTCGCTTCTAAAGCGAACGTACGTGGGTTCAAATCCTACCGGGTGCGGCGTAAAGCGATCGAGCCCTCGTAGTTCATTGGCGGAACAGCGGCTTCTAACCCCGCGTGTAGGCTGGTTCGATTCCAGTCGAGGGCATGTGACGTAGATTCTGTACAACTTCTTGAGGAAAGCCCTGGACCTACGAGGATTCTCTTCGTGGGCTCCGGGGCTTTCTCATTTCTTCCACCGGAGACTGAACATGACTGAGACGATCGAGACCCCCGTCGAATTGAAGAAGCGAGACCCCATCACCAGCCCGAGCGGACGTTACGTCCTTCAGGTCTCGGAGAAGGCGACGAAGCCGGGGTGCTGGAACTACACGATCGGAGAGCTGACCCGCGTCGACACAGGAGAGTCGATCGCGGTCGTCAATCGCAACTACCACTCGTTCCCCTACGCCTGGGTCGAGGGACACCCGAACGGACACGACTACCTCGTCTGCGGGGCGGACTACCAAGGCCAGACCGTGATCGAACTCGACACCGGGAAGCGGAAGGACTTCCTTCCCGAAGCGGCAAAGAAGGGACATGGCTTCTGCTGGGTCCAGTACTCGTTCAACGCGGAGCTGAAGCTCCTCGTCGTGAACGGCTGCTTCTGGGCGTGTCCTTACGAGACGCGCTTCTACGACTTCTCGGATCCGATGGAGAAGGGATGGGCCGAGTTGGAGTTCCCGGAGGAGATGTACGCGTACGACGACGAGAAGGATCCGGAGATCTCCGAAGGGAAGATCACGATCTTCGAGACCCGTTGCCTCAACGAGGACGAAGAAGACGAGGACAGGGAGATCCGGGAGGTGGTATCTCGTACGACCTACCGACCCGAGGGGTTGAAGCTCGTACTCGTCGAGAAGTGGGTCGATCCGAAGGAGCAAGCCCGACGCGACGAGCGCGACGCAGCCCAAGCGAAGTGGGAAGCCGAGTGGGAGGAGTACAAGAATACGGATCCTCTCTTCTTGCTTGTGAAGGAGCGGGTCGCGTCGGACGACCTCTACAACCCGTCGTGGGGATCCGTCTCCATCGGTCAGTGCTATCCGGGCTGGTGTGCGGACTTCACTGGGTCCGACTCTCGGATCTGCCGACGCCTCGCGGATCGGAAAGTCGTCGGAGAGACGACCTTCACGATCGACTTGGAATGGGGCCGGAAGATCGCTCCGGTGAAGATCATCGTCTTCCGAGACAAGGGGAAGGGCGAGGACTTCTGGTTCGAACGCTCGCTCGAAGGGATGACGAAGGCCCTCGACTTCGTCCGAGACACCTTGTCCCCGAAGGCCTCGTAACCCTATAGAACCGCCTCGGGGAGATGCTCCCTGAGGCGCCCTCCACCCGTTACGTATTCGCCCTGGGGGCCGTCCAGACGACGATCTCCGGGCGGATCTCGGGCGCCCACATCGAAGAGATGGTGAAGGGGTACCGAGCGAACGACAAGGGCTCCGGGGTTTGGTTGGTCCTCGCCGAGAAGGCGACCTCCTACGGACCGGAAGCGATCCAACGAGCCGTAGAGCTATTCACCGATCTCCAGTCGAAGAACGGTCTCCGGAAGCTCTACGCCGTCCTTACAGCGCCTACGGTCCGTATGGGCGCGTCTGTAGTGAGCATGGGTCTTCGCGCAGGAGGCTCCCCCCTAGAGATCATCGTGTGCAAGAACCTCGACGAGGCTCTCACGTCTATGAACGCTCGGCCTAAGAGGGAAGTATGAAGCCGCTGAGATCGAAATTGATTCGTCTCGCTCACGAGAAGCCTGAGCTTCGGGAGCACCTCCTCCCCCTACTGAAGTCAGCCGGCGCTCCGGTCGCTCGGAAGTTCTCGGACGAAGAGATCCTCAGCGCAGCCGAAGACGTCGCGAAGAAGGACCCGAAGAAGCGCTTCTCAGCGATGGAGATCCGTAGAACCTTGGCCGAGCGCGACGGGACCGACTACGTCCAAATGGAGGGACCCTCGCTCGAAAAGCGACTCGAAGCCCTCGTGAAGCTGAAGAAGATCGTCCCCGCCGCCTCCCGCGGGCTCTACCAGTTCGTCGCTGAGACGAAGGGTGAGGGGATCGAGTTCCGCAACGCGGGCGGGAACACGATCGAGATCCTCCTCAACGGCGCCGAGGTCGGAACCATCACTCGCGGAGACGGCGAGTTCATAGGCTCCTCTCGCCAGCGTGAGAAGATCTTCACGATCCACCTCGAATCGGAAGACCAAGCGTTCACGGGAAAGAACTCCCCACCAGACTTCCCGAAGCTGACCGACGCGAAAGCCTGGGTGAGGAAAGCGCTCACCTAGGTAGAGTCGGGGATGCCAGTTCAAAGCCGCTGGGTCCAGTTCAAGAACTTCTCCGGATACCTCGCTCGTGGCGGCCCGAGAATCGACCAGCCGGTGAACCCGGCGATGCACGTCGACCGAGCCGTCTACCTCGCGGGTCAGCTCGAAGCGGGTTCCTGGGGAACGGTTCAGAGCTACGACGGGTGCGGAATGAGCGGGGGGATCCTCCACAACATCTCCGTCAGCCCGAAGGACCTCAGCCAGGGCGACTTCTTCTCCCTCCTCTTCACCGTCTCTTCGAGGGCGACTCAGGCTTTCGCCCCGATCGCGGCGGAGTTCACCCGCCTCGGATGGAAGCTCACCTCGGATGGGAAGCTTCGGATCTCGGCCACCGGAGCCCTCGTCCCAGGCGCCGCGATCCGACTGGAGTTCAGCGGAGCTACCGGAGGGAACGTTCCGAAGGCGGGTCCGGATTCGCTTCGAGCGAAGGCCTGGGCGGAGAGGTTCTACAACCTCTTCTCGCTTCCGGTGACGTATGCCGCTCAGTCCGACTTCGCGAGCGCGTGGCTGTCAGCGGGCAACTCCAGCGACGAACACGAGATGTACTTCGACTTCATGGGCCAGCCTCAGCCGCCTCCCGACTCGATCATCGGGATCCCCGTCTCCCGTCTTCCCCCGGAGATCGAACTCGCGATGTGCGTGTACCACGCCTTCTCCGTGAACGCGCCGGGAATCGCGAAGGCCGTCCTCAACCCGATCGTCATGAGTCTCCGCGGACAGTCGAATCCGGACGCCGCGAAGACCGCCGCGAAGCTGATCCGAAGCCTCGGAACCCGAAGGTACGGGAACTGGATGGACGATCCGGGCGACGGCTCGAATCGCTACGACAGGACCCGACTCGCCGTCTGGGCGAGACCGGACCTGTGGCCGGCTCCGATGGCGAAGTCGCTGATGCCCCGAGACCTCTGAGGATTCAGGCCGGACGAGGAAGGCTGGCGTTCAGCGCCGCGAAGTACGCGTTCCTCACCTCGCCCCAATTCTCCTTCTCTCTCTGCAGATCCTTCTTGGCGAATCGGATCTCGATCCGAGCGGCTTTCAGAAGCGCAGCGCGGTAGAAGGAGATCGGGCTTCGCGTCGAGTAGAAGTTCACCTCTCGCTGGTAGTAATGAACCATAGAGCGGCTCATGCCGAGCTGATCGAGCATGAACCTCTTCAGACCGGAGAGCTTCCTCGAAGGACGCCAGGCGTTGACCCGACGCTTCATCTCGGCGCAGCGACGATCGACTTCCTGGGCCTTCTGGAGAGACTCCTCCGCCTCTTTCAGACGCTCTCGGTACTCCTTGTCGCGCTCGGCTTCCAGCTTCTTGGCCGGCTTCGCCTTGATCGCCTTGACCTTCGCCTCGGCTTTCTTCAGGCGACGGAGGGACTCCTTCCGTCGCGAAGCGGGTCGCGGAATGGAGAGGGGCGGATCCCCTTCGTTGTCTTTGCACCAGATGTCGAAGGCTCGGGCGCACCTCCAAGCGAACTCGTTCAGTTCGGGCAGCTTGGCGTTGAGATCTTCGACGTCTTGAGTGAACCCTGTGGCCATCCGGCCCTTACGCTTCGGTAGGGTAGCCCATGACCTTCGGCGAAGCGGTCGAGAAGATGAAGGCGGGCGAGCGCATGACCCGAAAGGGTTGGAACGGTCGGGGGATGTGGGTTCGCCACGTCGACCTCTACTCAGATCCTGAGTTCCGCGTCCGAGAGATCAACCCATGCGAGGGGACATGGCTCCCGTTCCTCGTCATGAAGACCGTGGGCAACCAGTTGATCCCGTGGCTCGCTTCCCAGACCGATGTCCTCGCGGACGACTGGGAAGTCTTCTCGCGTTGAGAGTAAACCTCAGGTCATGGTCCGGCTGTACCTCGCCCGCTTCGCTCAGTACTACCCGGACATCGACCGGTGGTACGTCGAGAAGGTCCTTCCGAGCGTCGTAGACGGGACCCGAAGTATCCTCACCGAGAGGACTCCAAAGGGAGAGATCCTCGGCGTCGCGATCACGAAGAACGGAGCCCACTCGAAGCTCTGCCACTTCTCGGTCGCCGAGGAGGCTCGCGGTTCTGGGGTCGGGGAGACCCTCCTTCGAAGAGCCGTGGAGGCGATGACCTCGGGAGGAGCCCGAGACATCCACCTCACGATCGGAGAAGAGGCCGCCTCTCAGTACAAGGGCTTCTTCACTCGGTATGGGTTCGAGGAGAAGGGTCACGCGGGCTCTCGCTATCGTCGTGGGGTCGACGAGCTGGTCTGGAGAGTGAACCCGGAGACTCTTCTCCACCGCCTCGGCTAGTGTCTGGAGTTCTCTACGAACAATTCGTTCAAGAGGACCACATCCCCGTTCGCTCGAAGAAGCTGAACGGAACCTCCCTGGCTCACCTCGGAAGCCAACGTATGAGCCATGGAGAGGACGCGACCGAACATCTCCAAATCGGTCTTCACCTTCAAGCAGTCGCGAAGGTAAAGCATCTTCTTCCTGGCGGAAGCGGACAGCCGGAAGTTCACTTCCAATTCTGATTCTTCGTCCATAGGCTCGTTACGCCTAGAGTTTCCGGACGCGGGCGTACTGAAGGTTCCGGGCCATCGCCGACCAATGACGGAGGAGATGCTCCTCGGCTTGACCCTTGAGGCTAGGATCGAACGAGACGATGTAGGCGCACTTCGCCTCGTTTCGAGTCGCGAAAACCCCGAAGTCCGGGTGGAGGACCCAATCGAAGGTCGTAGCTCCGCCGTCGTAGGCGGTCGCTCGCTTCCTAGGGACGCGCTTTTCTACGATCCACATCAATTGGACGCGCTGGGCGGCAGTCCCCGAGGAAGGACTCCGCGAGCACGCCCCTCGTACTGGGGCATGATGTCGGGGAGCTTCTCGCAGAACCCGTCTTCACACCCGTGGGCGCAGCAGTCGTCGCACGCAGGACTCGTCTGGGCGTCGTTGTCATAGCACCCGATACAGACGGCCCTACGAGCTTCCGGACAGTGAGCGCAGTAGAGTGGCGTCGTCAGCGCCATCTCCTTGAAGGCTTCTTGTCGCCCCGAGTCCAAAGCCTCGGCGACCGCCTCCATCAAGTCCTCGGGGAACTGAGCCTCTTTCAAAAGAGCCTCGAAGTGCTTCTCGAACTTCTCCTGATTCGTGGACTCGCTGGTGTCCTCTCTCGTGAGTCGAAACGCTTCGCGACTGAGATCGATCAGGTCCGAGATCATCTTCCGTTCTTACCCTTCCCCAGCGTAAGTAGCGAGGGATGCCTTACCAGAAACCGGGTGTGACGCTCATTCCGATCGCTCGGAACCGAAAACTCGCCCCGGTTCGAGAGACCCGAGCTTCGGCGGGATGGATGAGGTTCGAGGCTCTCGGACCTTACGTCTCCGCTACATACGTCAGCATCCAGAGCACATGTAGAGACACCTGTCGGTTCAAGAACGGGAACGGGTGCTTCGCCGAAGCCGGGTACATGGGCCCCCTCGTCCGTCAGCTGGACCGAGCCTCGGAAGATCTGGAGCCCTCGGAGGTCTCGGCGAACGAGGCCGCCCTCTTGGACGAGTTCGGCCCGGTCCCCCAGGACGGCGGGAAGTACGGGAAGTCCGGGCGGGACCTCCGCCTCCATATCAGCGGGGACGCCTTCGACGAAAAGAGCGCTTCCCTCCTCGCCGGAGCCGCTAGGAGGTGGCGGGAGCGCGGGGGCGGGGTCGTCTGGGCCTATACCCACTCCTGGGCTTCTATCCCGATCTCGGCCTGGGGAGACATCCAGGTCCTGGCCTCCTGCGAGACTCCCTCCGACGTCGCCCGGGCTCGGGGGCTCGGGTACGCCCCGGCCCTCGTCGTCCGGGACTTCAACGGGGCCCGTCGGGCGTATCCGGTCCCGGAGATCGAAGGGAGAGTAATCCCCTGTCCGGCGGAGACTCACGATACGACTTGCGTCCAATGCCGGCTCTGCTTCGATGTCGAGAACCTTCGGAAGCGGAAGTTCGTGATCGGCTTCTCCGCTCACGGTCGGGATGACGAGAAAGCTCGACGGCGCCTCCCCATCTTGAACTCTCTCTTCGGGAACATCTCATGATCGCCAGAAAGAAGATCCCGTGTCTCTGCACCTCCTGCGGGAAGGAAGGACAGGGAGATCCAATCTTGGACATGAACGGGGACGTCATGGCGATCGGGTACCCTCCCTACTGGAAGATCCTCCGGAAGGGTTGGGATCCCCTCCCGTCGAACCTTCAGGAGAAAGAGGGGGAACGCTTCCCCGTCTGCCCCGACTGCGTTCCTCCGGGGACCGTATGACGGTCTGCGTCTATGCCGGGACCTTCGACCCGTTCACCCGCGGCCACTTCAGCGTCGTCCTTCAGGGGTGCCGCCTCTTCTCTCACGTTCGGATCCTCGTCGCGAACAACCCCGCGAAGGTGACGACCTTCACCCACGTCGAGCGAGTGGAGCTGATCAAGAGCTACATCTCCAAGATGCCTCACGTCTCGGTAGACTCGACCTCGGACTACGTCGTCCGCTACGCCGAGGGGATCGGAGCTTCGGTCCTGATCCGCGGAATCCGGAACGAGACCGACGCGAAGGATGAGATGGCCCTCGCCGTCGAGAACTCGAAGCTCTGCCCTCGGGTCCAGACGGTCCTCCTCCCGGCTGATCTCGCCGTTTCGGACGTCAGCAGCACCGCAATCAAGAAGAAGATCGAGACCGCCGCGGACTACGCGGAGATGAAAGACCTCCTCACGGTCGAAACCTATCTCGCTCTGATCAACCATCGCGAGCGAGTCGCCGAGATGCGCAGCCGAGGTCACCTCAAATGAGTCTCTCTGAAAAACTGAAGCCACTCTACCACAAAGGATTCACGACTCGCTTCGAGGTCGACGAGAGGGAACTTCGACCTCGAATCCGAATTATCGTCTCCTTCCCGAACAACAAGGAGTGGTTCGACGAGTGGATCTGCTACCACCACGGGGAAAGCACGGAGCCCGAATACATCCTGAACGCCGTTAGGTTCCGGATCGACGCGATGATCGACCAAGCCCGCCGTATCGTCGAAACGGCCGACGCTTCCGTCATCCCCGACCTATTCAATTTCTGAACCATGAAGTACGTCCGAACCCGCGAGCACCACTACGGCACCTTCCACCCCAACTTCCCGAAGTTCACCGTCGGAGCGAGGGTGAAGGTCGTGCTGGGGAAGTACGATCGAGAGTTCGAGGCCGAAGTCTGCGGTCCGATCCGTCGGTCGGAGATCGGTTCGGGGAAGATGGTCTACGCGTGGAGCGTCTTGGTGAGGGTAGAGGGCGAGAAGGAACTCCGAGAGATCGACCCCCAAAGGGTCACCTCAGTTCTTTTCACCCCGCCCATCCCGAAAAAGCGTAAAGTAGCTCCGTGATCGTTACGAGCCCGCGCTGGAAGGACGAGGAGCTGAAGCCGGAGGACGCCTTGCGTCAGGCGATCGGCTATTCTCTCATCACCAGCATCCATCGGAACGGGCCTCGTGGGATTCCCGGACAGATCATCGGTCGGATGCCGGAGAGAGTGCGTAAGGCGCTCTCCGAGCTTCGTTCTGAAGACATCCAGGACGTTCGCGCCTTCGACACCCAGAACTTCGGATGACGAAGCTCTAGCCGAGCTTCCGGTCTGATTTGTAGTGACGTTCGGTCGCTATGTCTTCTGGTTGAGGGACGAACATGGACAAGAACTGTTCCTGCGGGCGTGAGCTAGCCTTTGGTGAAGAGAAGATCGACGCAGAGGGTGGTCGTCGGATCGCGGCCAATTGCCCATGCGGGATTCTCTACGTCCGCGAGATGAGGCCAGCTCGTATCGAGTTCATCTCCATGACCTTCCACATCGATTCGAAGACGAAGGACGGGCTTACGGCCTTCGACATCTCAATGGAGCCTCGTAAATAACCTGTAATACGAGCGCATCGACCCCATCATTTCGAGTGGGCATTTACGAATATTTCAGGATACGGAGGATGTCATGGAAAGCGTGATCGTAGAGATTCGAGCTGGAGAAGGCGGAGATGACGCGAAGCTTCTGGTGAAGGAGCAGTTCGTTGTGTATGTGCGCCTGATCGAGCGGAGGGGTCTTTGACTGCTTCATCGTAGACGAGCGCCCCGGCTTCCTCTCGTTCCAAGTGAGCGGGAAGGTGGCACGCTCGACCTTCTCTCAGGAATCCGGAGGGCACCGCTGGCAGCGCGTACCTCCGAACGAGAAGAGGGGACGAGTCCAGACCTCGACCGTCACTGTAGCGGTCCTCGACGAACCGAAGGAGTCGGAGCTTCGGATCGAGGAGAGAGACATCGAGTGGCAGACCTGTCGCGGTAGCGGAGCCGGTGGTCAGCACCGGAACGTCACCAACTCGGCCGTCCAGATGACCCACCTCCCTACCGGGATCCGAGTCCGCGTCGAGAACGAGCGCTCCCAGCACCAGAACCGAGAGACAGCCCTCCGGGTCCTACGAGCCCGCGTACACGAAGCGCGGACGTCGGCGGCTACCTCGGCTCGGGAAGACTCCCGACGGGCGCAGGTGGGCTCGGGGATGCGAGGGGACAAGGTCCGGACGATCCGCGCTCAGGACGGCCAAGTCACGGACCACCGACCGAACGGCGGTCAGATCCGGTACAAGGACTACATCCGCGGGAACTGGGAAGGCCTTCTGAGATAAGGAATCAGGGCGTAGTCCCCACCCAGCCGCAGTACTGAGGGTAGATCGCGGCTGCCATGGCCGGCCCCTCGCTCGCGTTTGGGTGTAGACCGTCCGACTTCGCCAACGTCATCCCAGCGAACGTATGGTCTGCGATCACATTCTGACCGCCGCTGACCGCCGTCGCGATCACGCCGGGGAGGTAATTTGCGTTCCAGTCAAGCACTTGAGCCGTAATCGGCGCACTCGCCGAGTACTGGAGCAGGTCCATCGCGATGACCTTGGCTTGCGGCATCTTGCTCTTGATGTCCGCCAACAAGGCTGCGTATCTCACGGCCAGCTGAGCGTTCGTCTGGCCGTCGCTCACTATGTCATTGATGCCGATCAGAAGCGGAATGACGTCCGGGACGAAACGAGTACCGAACGCATACGTCGCCGAATCGAGATTCGCCTGTAGCGTGACGGTCGTTAGGCCACCACCGGCCAAACAACGATCTCTCGCGAAGGGTGTGAACGCTGGCTTCAGCGGTCCGACAGGACGAAACGGAGCGCCTCCGTCGGGCCGCGCGTCGATTGTGGCTTGAGTAAGACCGCGCCACTGAGCGATGTTGCCGGCTTGGGCGGTAATCGAGTCGCCCATGAAGCAGACTTCTTTCGCCCCAGCGTAGCTGCTCGTCCCCCACTTCGTAGCGACGTACGCCTTAGCCTGAGATAGCTCCGTAGGAGAGGGCGCCGTCTTGCGCATGAAGATACAACCGAGCGCGACGTTAGCGCAAACCGTGCCGGTGTATCCTGCACCGACGAAACCCGTGTTGGTCAGCGCTGAGAGTACAGATGGCGTGCCAGTGTGTTCCTTATCGTTGTCGACGCTGACGTAGGCTACGCCGCCGACGATACGGCAATGCACAGCGTACGATCGACCGTCTGCGTAGAGCGGGGCGAAGCCGGTAATGCCATAGGGCGTCGAGCCCGTACCGAGGTCGGCGCCAGACTGAGTCACCTGAACCATGTACGGTGCGGCGCTGCCGGCGCTAACGATGCCGGGGGAGCTGTAGTACGAGGTCGGGGTGGGGTCGGCGGGAAGCGCGACCGGCGTCACGACGACGATCCACCAACCCTCTGTAGTGGTTACGACAGAGGAGGCAGCGGAGCCGACATCGCTATCGGAAACGCCCGCTTCGCCGATATCCCCTCTTGGGTTGCGGCGGCTTGAAGGACTGACCCATGGGTTTTCGAGCTTCTCAGGCGGGAGGGAGGTCCAGAGGACTAGCGTCTCTGGATATCCTCAATCCTCAGCGTCTTCAAGATGAGCGTGGTATCACTATCAGCTCATGGCCCAATAACGGTAGTGCGGGCGGATCTAGCGCTCAGGGAACTGCGGCCAACCAGCCCACCGTCACTACTATCGGCGGCAAGGCTGCGCTCCTTTTCGACGGCAGCAACGACGTACTGGCCGACTCGTTCGCTCGGCTGAGACGGGTGGATCTGATCGCCCAGGAAGGTGATGAACGGGGAGATGTCGGCGGGGGTCGTACTACGAACGGCCTTGAACCCGGCGTTGTGGAGAGCCGTAACGATAGCCGGGTGACCCGCGTTGACCGCCGCGAAAGTAGCCGCGTTGGGGGAACCCGGGCAGATGTACAGGTCGTCTACGACGAACAGGGCCGTCGGGAAGAGGGCCGCCAGAGCCAACATGAAGGTCTGTTTGTCGGCGAGAACCGTCGCTGCTGAGTGACCGCTGACGATGACGTCATTCGTACCGATGTTGACGATGATCACCAGCTTGCGGCGACCAACGGACCAGTCTCCCGGAAGGGCGCCCCACGAAGACCCGCTGAGGTACGTCGTGAGAGAAGAGATCGCGTTGCCGTTGTGGGCGAAGCACAGGTCCTGAGGGAAAGCGATCGCCGCCTCCGAAAGGGGTCCCACGGCATTGTAGATACGACCCGACACGGGTCCAGCGTCGAAGAGACCCTGGAGGTACTTCCTCCACTGGGCGATGTTGGCGGTACCCGAGCCGCCCGACGTGATCGAGTCTCCCCACCACATGAAGTCCACGGCGGAGGGGGTCGATACCGTCACGGACGGGATACCGATGGGTCCGATCCCGCGAGGATCCACCCGGCAATCGGCCTCATTCCCCGAACTTCCGTAGACGCCTCCGAGACCGATGTTCGTAGCGGTCCAGGTCCACGGAGTTCCGGCGCTACCCGCGACTCCATTGACGCTTACGATCGCCGTAGCGGGATTCCAAGCAACCACCCCTAGGAGAGCGTGGAACGTGAAGACGAGGTACCCGCTGGCCGCCTTCACGGTTCCGCCCTGAACGGCCTCGATTCGAACGCCCGTCCCGTCGTGTCGGAAACGGATACCGTTGTTCGCGTCGTCGAACGTGACGAGCCAACGGATATCCCCGCTGAACATCTCAGTAGAGGCGAAGTTCGGAGAGACCTGGTAGAACTGAGCGGCCTTCGAGAGAATCAGGGGGTTGAAGGTAGAGACCGGCGCGACGTCTCGTCCTCGCGGATGACCCGCGGTCCCGTATTGGTTGGTGTTGCGGATCGCGCTCGTGGGATAGTTCCCCGGCTCGCTGCTCACGAAGTCGTAGACGCCGTCTCGAACGCCTGCGGTGAGACCACCGTGCCCACTCAGGTCATCGTTCTCCGAGAGCATCATCTGGGACTCGCCGCCGTTCGCGGCTACGCGAACCCGGTAACGACGCCACGTCTCGGTAAGGACGGTTTCACCCTGGCTGGTCTGATTCCCCGCGGGACCGCCGGTGTACAGATTGATACAGGCCGGACCCGTACCTCCGATACTAGCTCTCGCCCAGGCGCTTCCAGCCATTGGGGCGCTGAGAGCCGCCACGTTTACGTTCTGGCGCCAACGGAGAGTCGCGTCCCCAGCAGTCTGAACGCGAGTAGCCTTTCGACCATCCGGGCCTTCCACGTAAGAGCCCGTGACCGTAACGCCACCTTGGTTCGACCAAGGCGATAGAGTGATGTCACGGGAGTGACCCGTTTGACTGGTCGTACCGCGTTCGAGGAGTAGCATCTTCCCTGCCCCGTCGTTCCGGTCTTCATACCGGGGAACGTTGGACGCGGCGAAGTCCATGAACGAAGTGGACACGCCCGTAGAAGGCGAGGTCGTCAGGAACGTACCCTCAGTGGTACGTGTGAAGGGGATCTGAGAGAAATCCACGAACGGTGTCGGGGTCGACGCCCGTCCTCCACTAATGGCTGCTCTGAAAGGCATCTAGTCCCCTCTGACAGCTTGAAAGAGTTTCCGGGGGGGTGCCATACCCCATACGGGCCTCTATAAGGAAATCAGACGGATCACAGTACCCAAATTGTCGCAGCGAATGTCCCGATCGTATCTTCTCCTGAGAAGACGGTCGTAAGCGTCACTTCCACACGAGGAGTTGAGAGACCTTCTCCGCTGAAGACCGTAGCGGCGACCGTTGTACCCGCTGAATCGAAGATGGGAGGGCTCGTAACCTGATATGGCTTCGAGGTGTCGTAGAGCATCCCGTTCGGGAGAGTGAAGACGAACTCCCCGACTCCACCTTTCCCTCCAGTCAAGGTGAGGGCAACAACGCCCGAGATCGTCAGATACTTGCCGACCTGGAGGTAGCTCCACAACTCGACCGGATCGAGCGCGGAAACGACTCCGCTGGCGCCGGAGAGAACGGGCGTGTACGTACCGGCCGTAGCCCCGCCCTCGTCCACCCCGAGGGCGCCGATCGCAGCCCGAGCGCTCTGTTGAGTCGCACCGATAGCCTGAAAGAGTTTCCGAGGTGGCGCCATGGGTATGACCCCGGCGCCCCATAAACCCGCTAACGTCGCTCCCCCGACTCCTCGATCTGAGTCTCGGCCCAATCGAAGATCTGAGTCAGGAGGTCCCCGAACCCCATTCTCTCTGCCGCTCGGGCGAGAGCTTCCGCGTTCTTCTCGGACTGCTTTTCGTTCTCCTCAGGGGTACGAGCGTACAGAAGAGCGAGTCGGGTCAACAGGAACCGGTCTTCGGCCGAGAGATGATCCCTCATTCTCCTCTCGAACTCTTCGGTGTCTCTGGCCACGATCAGGACTCTCCCTCTGGAGGCTTCTTGAACCTCAGGCTCGCCTGGCGTTCGTTTTCGAGTCGGACCAGCTCCTCGTAGCGCTTCCCCCCGATCCACTCCTCCTTGATCTCGGTCACGTAGACCTCGGAAGGCGGCGGAGGAATCGAGCCGTTCCCGTCCCGACGATCCTCGTCGTCTCGTCGCGGAGGCGGTTCTCGAAGAGCGCCCCAAAGGGCCCGAAGAAACGACCGGATCATGCCCTGGCCCGGGCCTCGGCGCGCATGTTATCCAGAAGGGCGCGTCCGAGCGGGTCTTTCACTTCCCCACTTCGAGCGTCGATCCGGCCGAGGGGTCCGGTGACTTCCACACGCGGCTTCCCGTCCCGACAGTCATGGCACAGGAAGCTCTTCTTCGGATGGCTCATCCCGCGAGCTACCTTCACGTGTCCGCACTCTCCCGTGATGGTGTGTACGTACGTACAGCTCCACGAGTAGCTCCGACCTCGAATCGAAGAGCGCTCCTCGCAGGTGGAGACGATACGGACGATCTTGACGTAACCGGGTGGGATGGGTCGTTCGGCCATGAGCGACTTACTCCCTTGGGCTACCGTGAATTCGAACGAGATGGACCGCCAAAAAGAAGGCCATCGACGAGAACGAAAGGGCCGCCCCAGCGAGCCTTACCCAATCCGGGAGTCCGGGAGGAATCATGGGGATCGACCCCAAGACCATCCCATACACCGCCGGAGTCAGATCTCGTTCACCCTTCATCACCGTTGTCCTCGGGGACTACCTCCGCGAAAGGCAGCGTGACTTGACGCGCCCGAGCTTCCTTCTTCTTCCGATCGATACTGTCCCGAACCGCTTCCCATCGACCCGACGCCTCGCTGTAGCGAGAGCCGAGGATCAGTCGGCGGATCGCGCTCGACAACATCAGCATCTCCTGCTCCTGGGTCGTAGGCTCTAGGAGACGTTCCGGAGCCTCGACGACCTCGCGGATGGCCGTTCCCTCGGCCCAGAGCAATCCCCAGCCTTCGGGAAGGTCCTCGGGGCGGATAAGCTCGGGCGGGGTGAGGTACCACCGCTTCCGTCCCATCGCGTACCCGGGATGGATGAAGGAGAGCTTCGTCCGGTCCCGGAAGAAGTCCGAGCGAGAGACCTTCACCTCGACGAGTCTCGAAGCTCCGTAGAACCATCCGATGGCGTCTGGGGCGGAGCCTGCGGCTGTCGCCATCTCCGCGAAGATGGGTCTACACCTCTGCTTATACTTCAACCAACGAGCAGCCCGATCGACCAGCTTGTCGTGAAGGTTCTCAGGACGTTTTCTCATTGACTAGGTCCAAGGCCGAAGGAGTCTCGGGGTCCATCTGGTTCCCGAAGCGGTCCCAGAACCGTACCGGAGCCCCTCGGGCGAAGAGTTCGATCCTCCGATGATGGGGGCCGTAGAGGCGGTCGATTCGCCTCCGAACCTCTTCCGGTTTCTCGCTGTGCTTCCTCCTCGGAGCTAGGACCGATTGAGCGACCTTCTCGTCCAGGACAGGCAGAGGGCGCCCCTTCCGCATCGGAGAGCCTACGAGGACCAGCTCCGCGGTCGGCTTCACGATCGAGGGTCGAGGTCCCTGGGCGCCGATAATCCCGCCGTCCCTTCGGGTCTTCGTCCAGATGAAGCTGACGCCTCGGAAGTAGAGATCCCACGCTCGAAAGAGATCGATCGCCGCGTCGAGTCGCGGGCAGGTCCCCCACATGAAGAGGACCGAGCGCTTCTTCATCTTCTTCCGTACCGGGAGCTTCGCGAGGGCCTCGTCATCCATCTGGATGTAGTGCTTCCCGGCGGCGGCGTCCTTGTTCGGGTCGCCGTAGTAGAGCCAGGGAGGATCCGCGTAGACGATCTCGTAGGTGTCGTCTGGGATCTCCTCGAAGCGCTCGAAGTCCATCCTAGCGGTTTCGGAGGAGCCACTCCACGAACGCCTCGTTCGTGAGGGCGTCTCTTCGACGGGATTGGATAGTCGACACGACCAGGGAGGGTTCGAGGCCTGTCTGGATGAGGTACTCCGCTACAGCGAGAGCCGAACGATTCCGGCCTTCGCGACAGGTCACGAGGATCGTCTTCCCGTGTTCCCGAGTGAAGGCGATCGCCTTCACGGCTCTTTGTAGTTCTTCGGCCTGGAAGTTCACCTGGTCGGTGTCGTAGAGGTCCACCCCATAGACGCGCTTCCCGTCCACGTACTGGACCTCTCGGTCGTCGCCGTGATCTACGTAGTTCAACTCTGCCGCGACGTTCATGAGGACGTCGAAAGGAGCGAGAGACTCCCCGTATGCGAGTAGACCGCCGATGGCTATCCCATCAGCGACGAAGTTGTACGGGGCCTTCTCCACCTCACTCATGGCGAGAAACGAGCCTTCGGGAACTTCTTCCGCAAGCCCTTCGAGCGCGCCTTGAACTGGGTCTCCTCGGCCTTCCTCCCTTCCGGGGTCTGAAGGTACTCGTAGCGCTCTTCCCACTCGGGGTGCTTCCGCCACTTGCACGTATCGATCGGACAGAGGAGCACCTGTTCGTAGGTGAGCGTAGGCCCCAGCTCGACGAGATACCGATGGACGCGATCGAGGGCCGCGTGGGCGCGGAGAACCTCTTCCTCGGCCTTGGCCAGTTTGGACTGGACCATGTCAGGCGAGAAGGGTCGAGCCGAACGGCTTCAGGACTTCCGCGAGGGCCTTCTCGCCCTCAGGGGTGACGCGGAAGACGGCCGGATCCTCGATGTCGGCGGCGAGGAACCCCTTCTTCACGAGACGGTGGGCGATCTTCTGATCCTCCCCGGTCCACTCGGTCGCGATCGTCCGTGGCGACAACGCCAAGATCCCGATCTCCACAGGCTTCAAGTTCACTAGTGACCCCTCTCCTCAGGTTCTCTTTCGGCGGGCGCACCACGCGCCTACCGAGGCTTCAGGTCCCGTATCGGTCGCGACGGGGGCGCGGGTTGATGCTGACGGAAACTCGCTTCTTCGATCCGGGGATCTTCCGGAACTGAACAGCCTTCATCGGCACCCACACCGGGGTGTCGTGGTTGTTGAGGATGAAGCCGGGCTCGCCCTTCGACCCGAGCGCGTATTCGTGGCCGGTGTTGACCCCGTCCTTCCACCTCACGTCGACCCGATCGCCGACGGCACAGTGCTCCCCGGCGTGCTTCCCATCGATCCAAGGCCTCAGTACGGTCATGGTACTTCCTTACCCTCCTGAGGCTTCGAGACGGGTTCGTACGAGTAGGAGGTCTTCGTGACGGTGACCCGTTCGGAGTGGTACTTGCTGGAGAGCCTTCTCGCAGCGCGGTCCTCGCAATCGGAGGAAGCGTACACGTCCGGGGTCTCGATCTTGCTTTCGCGGTCCGTGACGTAGAGCGTCACCCACCCTGTAGGAAGGATAGCTCGCCCGAGAGGTCCGATGACCTGACGCGTCTGATCCCCGCACCCGAAGCACTCGACCCAGAGGACGGGATGGGGCTTCGGTTCGAACTGAGGTGGCCTCGGCACCAGTTTTCGCGCCCGGGCTCGCGGGCGCGGCTTCTTCTCTTTCGGCTCTTTCGGCTCGCTCATCTCCGCGCCTCGTTCAGGAAGGTGGTTGGATCCAAGAGTCCTTTCGGACGAGGCATTCCGAGCCTCCACCAGACGGGGTCCATCGGCTTTTCATAGAGCTCAAGATGAAGCATCGAGGGAAGGTGTCCAGGTATCTCGGACCGAGCCTCGGTCGGAAGAACCCGTTGAACCGTACCGATAACCTCTCCGGCTTCGACCTGCTCTCCGGGTCGAACCTTCGCTCTCACTTCCCCGTACAGGACAACCCCCGACCGCCCGTTCACTAGAACTGCGCTCGTAGGAAGCCACCAGGGAGACTCCGCCTCGGGGCCGGTAAAGGCGAGGACGGCTATGGTCACCCCGTCCTCGACCGCTCGAACCGGAGCCTTCTCCGGGGCGTATAGGTCGACGCCGCTGTGGACGTCATGCTTCCGAACGGCCCCGAAGGCTCCTGGGTGGGGGGCGATCGGAACCTCCGGGTAGTGGAACAGGAGGGGCCAGAGCCACATGACTCAGAGTCCGAGCTTCCGAAGCTCGCGCGAGTTCATCTGCTTCGCCTTCGTCGCGTAGACGTTCCCGTCTCCGTAGAGAGCGCGATTCTCGGCGCTCCCTCCGAGCTGGGTCCCGAAGTAGGTCCGGTACTCGTTCATCATCCTGACGTAGGTTCCGCGAAACACGTCCAGAACCGCCGGGTACTCCCAGACCTTCTTCTTCAAGACCGGGTCGAGACGTTCGACCTTCTGGTTCGGGATCGGAGCCAAGACGACTTCGTACCAGGCTTCCCCAACCTCTTTTCCCGTGATGCGATCTTCGAGCTTCTTCAGGACCGCCATCCGCTTCGAGTCGATTCGGATCCGCGTCACCTTCGGCTTCGTCTTCGCCCGACGACGAGCCCGGACCTTCTTCAAGATCCCACTCTTCGGACAGACGTACATCTCCCCCGGACTCATCTCGAACTTCGAATCGAACCGGCTCGTGGTGGACTCGAAGACCTTCCCGTCTTCCTCGATCCGGACGTTCTTCTTCACGTACTGGAAGAGGTGCTCGGTGATGTGGCGTTGGACGACGTTGTCCATCGAGATGTTCTTCCGGATCTCGGAGTACACCTTGTCCCACGGTCGCCCGACCTGAGACAGGAGGTACTTCTTCAACGGAGAGAGATTCTCGTTCAGGTTCTTCCGATCGGTCCGCGTCTTCGGGTTGATCCCTTCCCGCAACGGAGCGGTCTCGATCGACCCTCGTCGACCGACCCTGTCCCTCTTCCCCCCGAGGCGGGGCCGTTCCACAAGAACCTTGTCCATGTCCGAGCGCATCTGTCTTCCCTTGGCCTGGACCTTACGCTTCTTGGACCAAGAACGAAAGAGGCTACGCTCGGGTCACTTCCCCGGGGTCGCCAGCGCAGTTTCGAAGAGGGCGATCACGACCTTCAGATCGTCCGTGTTGAGGGCGTAGGTCTCGGACTTCTTCCCGTCCGGCTGGGTGACCGACACCCCCACCCCGGTGTCTCCGGCGCGCTCGACCATGACACGGCAACCGGCGTTCGTCTTCATCTCTCCGACCTTCATCGTTCCTCCTCGTTTTCTTCTGTCAGTTCGCGGATGAAGCGTTCGTGCTCATCCCGCTCCCGAAGGACCTCACGGGGATGGTCGGCTCGCCAACGGCGAACTCCCTCTTCCCGAACCCAGTTGGAATCCGGGGAGCACCCCCCGAATCTCTCTCGACACTCGTGCATGTACATCACGAGATCGAAGATCAGCTCTTCTCGGCGCTGGTAGTCCTCCAGAAGCGCGTCGTTGCACACTTCCGGAGCCGGCCAGGGAGGCGAGGTCTGGGCATGAAGGTCCGAACAGAACGTCCAGACCAACACGACCCCGAGAAGAAAGCGCCCGCTCACTCAGAGACCTCGGCCTCGCGGACGAGCTTCCGATAGGTGAGCGAGATTCGCCCGTCGCACTTACGATCGTGCTTCGGGATCCGGTGCTGGTGATCGTTCTGGTACCCGCCGGGCATGATGAAGAGCGAACCCTTCGTCATGAGGTACTTGTCGGAGTCCGGGGTATCCCCCTTGTACCCCTTCTCCTTCACCCAGATGTACCGCTCGGCCCCGAAGGCGAGAACGGCGATCGGGTGATCGAGGTCCTGCTCCGGGGAGTCGTCCGCGTGCCAGCCGAGGTGCTGACGCTCGTCCTTGTAGTAGTTGAGGACGACGACGTTGTACGAGGTCTTGAACTCCTCGTTCAACCTCCCCATCAGGGCGAGAAGCGGCGGGGTCATGTCCACGGCGTGGTAGGTGTGCTGCTTGAGGCGCCGCTCGTTGTTGTTGCCGTACGAGTACGTTCGCGGCGCTCCGGGGGCCGACATGAAGCACTCATCCCGCGGGGAATTGCGATTCACCCAGGGCACCTCGTCTCGAAGGACCGGGAAGAGGTCTTCGGAGACGTACTTGGAGATGAAGATCGGGGAACTCATTTCGTCAGACTTCCGTCAGGAGGGATCAGGATCAACGGGTTCGGGCTCTTTCGAGATCGTCGGACCGTCGCCCAAGTTCCCGATCGAAGCTCCTCTACATACTCTTTCGGCGTGGCCATCATGACCAATGTGACCTCTACGATCCAACCGTTCCGTACGAGCGGCCGAGCCGGCTCCCTCATCTGCTTCGCGCCTCGAAGCTCGCAGTGAGCCCTCATGTACTCGATATCGCAGGGGTAAATGTGACGTTCGAGACCGAGACCCGCGGCGATTCCGTCGAATTGTTCGTCCGCTCCCTTACAATCCCCGTGGACGACCAGGTTCCCGTAGCGCGTTCCGATCCGTTCAAGAACACGGCGAACGGAGACCTTCTGGGCCTCCGTCATTCCGGCTCTCGTTCCGGTGAACCCGATCCCGGCCGGCGTCCCGGTCATCCCCTCCGCTCGACGCCCTTCCCCTTCCGGGTACGAGACGCCTCCCCGAGCTTCTTCATCGCCGAGAGCGCGACCTTCTGATCCACCATCTTGGGGTGGACCTTCCGGAAGATCGCGATGTCCGAGAGGACGTGGGTCGCGGATCGAAGAAGAGCGCGCATCTCCGCCGGAGTGAGATCATCAGTCACCAAACGCTCGGCCTTCTGAAACAACATTCAACTTCCTCCTGGGAAAAGGTCTTCAAGGTAGTCGTCGACACGAGAGGCACCCTCCCTCAGTCGACAGGCCGCCTCATCTTCGCATCGAACAGTGACCTGGCCGTTCGTCCGGATAAGGTACCCGCGAAGAGCCTCCACGTGGATGCCGCAGATCGAACACGGCCCCGCGACCTTGTTTCGGGCCGGGCTCTCAGGAATGGGCCGAGGTAGAGGCGGACGTCCCCTCAACACCAAGTCCCGAGCCTCGTCCGATTTCTCCCGAGGGATCCACCAACGACTTCCGTCGTACCGGGCTCCGAGCTTTCGAAGATCTCCCCGAACCGGAAACGTGTTCCCGTAGACCTCGACGTCGTCAGAAGGGATGGGAACCATTCTCGGAGGGTTCTGGATCAGGAAGTCGACCTCAGCGCCCAAGATCTTCTGCCACTCTTGGGAGGAAAGGAAGATGGCTGTTCCGGTGACCTCGATCTCCCCGCCCCTCATCGACATGAATCGGGTCGCCCTGGGGTTGTAGTCCCCCGGCGTTCGGAAGAAGAAAACCTCGCCTTCGAGGCCCATCCATTCTTCCCGAGAGGTTCCCGGCTTCTTCTCGATCAGGAGGTCCAGATCCTTCTTCAGGGCCGGAGCCTCTACGAGAATCACCTCACCCTCTACAGGGATCACAGTCGCCATTCGAGGCCTTTACGCCTACAGGCGAAAGGACCTCAGAGGCTCTTCTTCGTCTCCATGAAGCGGGAAGCGACGCGGATCGAGGCCGTTCGATCGCGGAACGCGTTCAAGACCGAGATCAGTTCGTAGACGTCATCGTACTCTCGGAGCCCGACGATCATCTCAGGCTCGTAGAGGCCGAGAATCTTTTCGCGCTCCTCGTCGGAGCACCCCACGAGGAACTTCGTCTCGTCGGGGACGAGGGTCTCTCCGTCCTCCGACGGCTTCATCTTCAAGAAGCTCTCGATCTTCCCCTCGGGGTCTTCCCCTACGAAGGCGTCGAGCCCCTCCTCGTCCTCCCCAGTGTGACCCACGAAGTAGCCGTAGTCGACCGGGTAGGTGTACTTCTTCACCGAGCCGTCGTCCTGGGGCCACTCCTTCTTGTAGCCCTTCGGACGGTCGATCTCGAAGGTGAACGGTCCCCAGCGCTTCGTATCGAGAGCGACCTTCAGCGCGTGGATCTTTGCGACCCGAACCGAGGCCGCTACTCGGATCGAAGAAGCCATTCTCGAAGCGGAAGCCGACTTCTGACCGGCGTAGAACCAGTCGATGTGGCGTTCGCCCTCCTTCGGAAGCGGGCGTTCCTTCCAGTGGGTACGAAGGCGCTCGAAGGCGTCTCTCTCGGCCTCTTCCGCTTGGAGGCTACCCTCGACCTCATCGATCTCGTTCTGGAGGTAGGTCCCCCACTTGGGGTCGTCAGGGGTGACGATCTTCGGAGAGGCTCGACCGATGTTGAGCGTCTTCATGTCCCCCGATTTCAGACTGGCGAGACGACGCTTCAGCCCTTCGACGATTGGGATCAACTGCTGAGCGAGGTAGTCCGAGACCCCCTTCGGAGAGACCTCGAAGGGCTCGTAGCCGACGCCGAAGCACTTGCCGTGAACCGTCCCCGAACCGGGACGCTTGTACCCGTGGAGGACGAGCTTCCCTCCCGCCAGCTTCACGTTCTGGAAGCACACGGGACAAGACCCAGTCTGATCCCTCGTTCGAGCAGCCGCCGGAATGTGGTCTTCCATCCCCAGGAACTTGATAGCCCGGTCTACCCAATCCGTGTTCTTCGTCAACCACTCGATCGCGATGTGGGTCGGGAAGGGCTTCTTCTGAGGCCCTTCCCTGTCGTAGTGGCGCAACTCCGGAAGGTTGTACTGGCTGGGGAAGAGATCGATCTTCTGACTCCCCAGCTCGATCCGAACGCCGTTCGCCCCGATGGAAGACTCGGTGTCGATGTAGAAGACACCGTTCTTTGGATCGGGAGGAGAAATCTTCGTGACGTAGATCACCCCTACCTTCGGCTTCGAGGGGGGACTCGAAACGTAGAGCGACTTCAGGAACTTCGTGATCGTTTCGGCTTCCTCAGGCGTCTCCGCCATGAGGTGAGACTTCCGGCCTGGGGTGTCTTGAGAGACGAGACCCACGATCGGAGTGATGGAGCCCCCGAACGTCTCCAGGATGGCCGCGATCTGAGGGAGGGAGAAGCTGGCGGTCGCGCCCTTGCGCAACTTCAACATCAGCTCGTTCAGCTTCTCGGGAGTGATCGCAGCCATATCACCAACCCGCTCTCAATAGACGGGAGAACGGTTGGTCAGGCGGGGTGGCGAGTGATGACGCCTCGGGGGATGTCGATCGCCGTGAGAGCGAACCTCCCGCCCTCCTCGTACTTCGCCTTGATCTGACCGAGGACCCCTTCGAGTTCCCTCTGGCGATTCTGGAGGTGAAGTTGGGCGTTCAAGATCCGCTCCTGTGCCAGCTGAGCCGAGACGGAGTCCTCTCGGGCGAGGACGACCTCTACCGAGCCCGGAGGGGGCGTAGGAGCGGTCCCGGGCGCGGGGGCCGGCGCCGCCGTGGCGGCCTGGGGCGTAGGAGCCGCGGGGACGTTCGCCACGACGGTCGCCTTCTCGGGGTTTCCGGTCTTCTTCATGGTCATCTTCCTTACTTCGCAGCCTTCATCTTCGCCGACCAATCGAGGACCGTGTTCCAGTTCTCGTTGAAGCGACGCGTCTGAGCCTCGGGGGAGAGGGCAGCCAACTCGATCGGGATGATTGGGTTAACGTTGATCTCGAAGTTGCACTTCGTCCGGTAGTGGTCGAGACCGTTCGCCTGACGCCATCCGGACGAGAAGTACCCGAAGGTGTGCTCGACGAAGAAACGGCGGTGAGTGGGATCCTGGAATCCACGATTGCTTCGAGCGTTCGGGACGTAGATGTCCATCAACGCCCCCGGCTTCAGAATCCGCCAACACTCGTCGATGAAGGCGAAAAGGAAGTCCTTCCCGAGGAGTTCTTGGCGTAGCTCGCCGACCGCCTCCGGATAGAGATCTCTCTCCTCCACCTCACGCATCGGAAGGTGTTCGAGGAAGTGAGAGCTGTAGATCTCATCTACCGAATTGTCAGCCCAAGGGAGTGGGAACTTCCAGAGGTCGACCTTGTGCTGAGCGTTCGGAGCGTAGAGGTCCACCCCCTCGTACCCCTCCTTCGGGTGCTGACCGCATCCGAAGTCGAGCTTCACGGCCTTCGGCTCCTTGTAGAGGGAAGGCTTCCGGGCGAGCGTCTTCAGAGAGGACTTCTTGGCGGCTTTCTTCTTCACGTTCATACCCCGTCAGTAGACGATTCCAGTGTTGATATCCATGTGTCCGACGCGGACCCTCATGTCCACGGCGAACCGCTTCCCCTTCCGCCGAGCCCGCTCGCAGAAGTACAGATCTTGGGTCATGATCATCGGCCCCTTCTCAGGGACGACGTCACCTACCGTGACGAACCATGGACCTGGAATCTCTCTCAAGAGATCGATCCGATAGAGGCTACAGCCCATGGCGATCCCGTTGACCTCCATGATAGAGCCGGTCGCGAGCGCGCCGCGAATGTCCCTCGGGCGGAAGTCCAGAACGCTTGTGTTCTTGTAGACCTCCGGGTCTCCGTAGGCCATGGGCATGTTGAGGTCGCCCTTCGTCCAGTACAGCCCCCCTACTGCGTCGAAGGGGCCCGTCTCGATCGACTCCAAAAGTCGAATGTGGGCGTCTGGAGGAGGAAGGTTGTCGTCTTCGAGGGTGAGGACGTACTTCCACTTCGATAGCTCGGGATGAGCGAGGATCTGGGAGATCATCTGGTTGTAGGCCTGGCCTACCTCGTCCCCAGTGATGAACATCCAGGCCCGCTTCTGGTTCATCGGACCGATGAGGTTCATCCAGGCTGAGATCACTCGATGATTCACCATCCCCCTCGTCGGGACGAGAATCACGGTGGAGGAATCCTTGTAGGTAGCCCCATGCTGAAGGCTGACCCTTTTGTACCCTAGCCCCTCCTCCTGATCCTGGATCAACTGAACGGCGTTCTCGATCGGTCTCATCTCCGAGAGAGGATCGAAAGGCTTGCCGAAGGATACGGTAGCGAGAGCTTTGCTCTTTCGCTTCTTAGGAGGCATCTCGGCTACCGTACCTACGACCTGGGTCGCCCTATCAGACTCTGGTAGCGAATTTGAGATACGGAACGACCGACTGGTTAGCCGAGACGTTGCTCAAGGTGATGATCTGGCTGACACCAGTGCTAGCAGCGGTGTAGATACCGGCCCCGAGATGCCAGTTACCTCCCAAATCCAGTAGAGCGTTCGTACCACTGGTGAAGGCGGTGGCTGCTGAGCCCATGGGCGCTAGGGCAGTAAGGCTCTGGTTCGCTCCCAACAGAGATACGAGAATTCCTCTCCCAGCCACCGACGAGGAAGAAGCGCGGTAATGGAGTCCGAGCCAGTAGTGTCCCGGGGTCAGTACGGTATTGAGACCCAGGTTGAACTGCTTCAGACCTGTGTAGTTTGTGGAGATATTACCCGCTGCAGAGGTAGATACACTTCCTGTACTGTATACACCGCTGGCGTTCGTCGCGGTGACCTGGTTGATCGTGATCGACGAGTTCTGGTAGGAAACGCCGAACGACAGAGAGGACGTCGCGAATCCGAAGATCTGAGTGCTGTTGGCCCCGGTCGCGCGAGTGTAGAGGCCCCACTGGAAAGATCCGCTCTGGGACCAAGACTCGACCACGCCGGAGGTCGAGAGGTTCATGCTGACGATGACTGCGGCGTACTCGGCCGAAACAGCCTGAGGGAGGTCGAAGGGAACGAACGTCATTGCAGCCGAGGTCGAGTTCGACATGGCGATCGTCGCCGTACCCGTCTGGACACCCAGCGGGTAGGGCTCGTACGAGGCCAAGGTCGGAGCCCCGTACGACGCCGTGATCGTCCCTGAACTCAGACCGAAGCTGATGTTGCCCGATCCGGAGCTAGAGAGAACCATCAAGCTGAGAGAGTTCGCGGTTCCTGGAACCGAGACTCGGAAGAACGGAATCGGAGCGATCGAACCTCCTGCGGTCTGCCAAGAGACCTGGCCCGTGTCGGGGAAAATCGCCGTCCCGTTGGTGTACACGGTATTGGCTGCGGCACCGGGGAACGAGATGGCTCCGAAGTTTCCGGTTGCGGAAGCTCCGGCCGGGACGCTGATCCCGAGCTTGTTCCCGCTCGGGTTGACCCAAGAAGCGTTCGGATTGTCTTGGAGGTCGATCCCAGGACCTGTAAGAGTACTGCCAACTCCAGTGGCATTCAGGGCCGTAATAGCCTGGAAAGTAGCGCTCGCCCCGAGCTTCGCCCCGTCCCAGTTCCAGGTGACGTTGTTCGAGTTGGCGAACGACATCTGAGAAACGTCGCTCTGAGTCGTGCCTGCGATCACGCGGAAGGCGAAACTTCCGGTCATCTGACTCGACCCGCTCATGCCGAACGAGACGTTGTTCGAGTTCGCGAAGACCATCGTACCGGTCGACACGGACTGGGTACCAGCCGAAAGAGCTATGCCACCGCCACCTCCCGGGGAGACGCTGGCGGTAACCGTTCCGGCGTTCAACCCGAACGTCACTCCGTTTCCGTTAGCAAAAGCAAGGGAGTTCAGGTTGTTCGAAGTCGTCCCAGCGGAAACGTTGAAGACGTAAGAGCCAGTGATTTGAGAAGACCCGCTCATCCCGAACGACATGTTGTTCGAGTTCGAGAGAACGACGGTCCCGCTCGTACCGGTCTGGGTACCCGCGGCCAAGGCTCCGAAGTTTCCGGTCGCGGTCGCGCCAGCCCCAACCGAGGCCGTCATCGTCCCCGCGTTCAGACCGAAGGAAAGCCCGTTGCCGTTCGCGAACGAAACCGAGTTCAGGTTGTTCGAGGTTGTGCCGGCGGAGAAGTTGAAGTTATAAGAGGCGGTAAGCTGGGTGCTGTTCGAGATCCCGAACGAGATGTTGTTCGAGTTGGCGATGACAAGTGTACCGGACGAGGCGGTCCCGGTAACACCTGCGACGATCGCCCCGAAGTTACCAGTAGCGGTCGCCCCTGCCGCAACGGCGGCTGTGACCGTGCCGGCGTTGAGACCGAAGCTTACGGCTCCAGCTCCAACTCCGTCCTTGAGGAAGACGGCGTTCAGGTTGTTCGAGGTCGTGCCGGCGGAGAAATTGAAGTTGTAGCTTCCGGTAACCTGGGTAGAACCAGACATCCCGAACGTGAGGTTGTTCGAGTTCGCGAGGACTACGGTCCCGCTCGTACCAGTCTGGGTTCCTGCCGCGAGGGCTCCGAAGTTTCCGGTCGCGGTAACACCGGGTCCGATAGTGGCTGTGATTGTCCCCGCGTTCAGACCGAAGCTGATTCCGTTGCCGTCTCCGAACGTAACGGCGTTCACGTTCCCCGAAGTCGTTCCTGCGGAGACGTTGAAGTTGTAGGAACCGGTGATCTGGGTCGAGCCCGACATGCCGAACGACATGTTGTTCGAGTTCGAGAGAACCACCGTACCGCTGGTGCCAGTCTGAGTTCCGGCTCCGAGCGCGCCGAAGTTTCCGGTGGCGGTAGCCCCAGCTCCGACGCTCGCCGTCATCGCCGAGGCGTTCAAACCGAAGCTGACTCCGTTCCCGTTCGCGAAAGTGATCGCGTTCAGATTGTTCGAAGTCGTACCTGCAGAGAAGTTGAAGGCGTATGAGGCGGTGACCTGGGAGGAACCGCTCATCCCGAACGACAGGTTGTTCGAGTTCGCGTAGATGACGGTGCCCGTCGAAACGGACTGAGTTCCGGCCGAGATCCCGACGCCCGCTCCGCTCGGGGCTACACTCGCCGTGATCGTTCCGGCGTTCAGTCCGAAGCTGACACCATTCCCGTTCGCGAAGGTAACAGCGTTGATGTTGCCGGAAGTCGTACCTGCAGAGACGTTGAAGTTGTAGGAGCCGGTAACCTGCGTCGATCCGCTCATCCCGAACGTGAGGTTGTTCGAATTCGAGAAGACGACGGTTCCCGAAGTCCCGGTCTGAGTCCCTGCGGCCAGGGCTCCGAAGTTCCCCGTAGCCGTGGCTCCTGCGCCTACGGAAGCCGTCAACGTAGAAGCGTTGAGACCGAAAGAGACCCCTCCCCCGTTCGCGAACGTCACCGCGTTCAGGTTGTTCGAAGTCGCGCCAGCCGAGATATTGAAGTTGTAGGACCCAGTGATCTGGGTAGACCCGCTCATCCCGAAGGAGAGGTTGTTCGAGTTGGAGAACGCGACCGTTCCCGACGTCGCTGTCTGAGTTCCCGCTCCGAGGGCTCCGAAGTTCCCCGTTGCGGTCGCTCCGGCCCCTACCGAGGCGGTTACCGTTCCGGCGTTCAGCCCGAAGGAAACGCCTCCTCCGTTGGCCAGGGTGACGGCGTTCAGGTTGTTCGAGGTCGTACCCGCCGAGACGTTGAAGACGTAGGTCGCGGTGACGACCGATCCGTTCAACCCGAAGGAAAGCCCGTTCCCGTTCGCGAACGTAACAGCGTTCAGGTTGTTGGACGTCGTACCGGCGGAGAAGTTGAAGTTGTACGACCCCGTGATGATCGAACTGTTCGAGAGCCCGAACGACAGGTTGTTCGAGTTCGAAAGGAGGATCGTGCCCGACGTTCCTGTCTGAGTCCCGGCGGCGAACCCACCCAGGTTGCCGGTTGCGGTAGCTCCCGCCCCAACGCTCGCGGTGATGACGGAGGAGTTGGACATCCCGAACGAAACGCCGTTCGAGTTCGAAAGGACCATCGTCCCGGTGACCGCAAGCTGTGTTCCGGCCGACAGAACGACGGCATTGGACAGCACATCCGCAGCTTGTAGCTGCTGGGGAAGTCCATCGGAACCTACTACTAGCGGCTTTCGAGCAGTCAAGACTTCTCCGAGGGGTACGCGAAGCCGAACTAACGGCCTCGCATACGGGGCCCGAAAGAAGGATCAGAGAAGGATCGGGGTTCCGATCTGAAGAATCATCGGAACGTCCACGCCCGCCCCGCCGTTTCCAGTCCGGGCAATTCCCACCGGGGCAACCACCTGTCCAACCGTCACCGGAGCAACGTTCGTCACCTTTCCGGCCTCGGCTGCGGAGACATAGAGCCGGTCCCCGGCCGCAACGGTGATGGTGGACTCGACGTTCTGATTCTCGATCGTGCCCTGGATCGTCATCGATCCTGCAACACCCTCGTTCGCTCCGAACACGATCGACGCCGCGAGAGAAGTGGCGATCGCCTTCTGAACGCGGTTCGCAGTCGTCGTGAGGTAACCGAGGTCGCCGTCTCCCAGGGTGTTCGTGGTCGTATCGAACCCCGTCAGAACGAGCTGAGAGCCCGTAACGGTAGTGTGAGTGTGAAGAGCGTCGGCGTTCGAGGTCGAACCAGCGGTCAGCGTCCCGAGGTTCGCCGAAGTGACGTTCGCCGAGACAGCGACCGTTTCGATCTGGAACCGAGCCGAACCGTTGTTCGGAAGGTTGATGTTGCCGGTCGAGGTCGTCGTGAGCGTCGCGCCGGCCTGAACCGTCACCGCCGTACCCGCAGCGCTCACTACAACCGCTGTCGTACCGTTGCCTTGGAGGTTGATACCTCCGACGCCGTTCACCGTCAGAGCGCCCGCGAGAGTGCTCCAAGTCGCCGCGACGGCCGAGGTGAGGGTCAGGGCGCCCGTAGAGGTTGCGAAGCTCGAAGCCGCCGCCGAGGTCAGGGAGATACCGCCCGCGCCCGCCGTAGTGACGGAGAAGGCCTGACCGCTGGTCGGGGTCGAGGTCATCGCTCCGGCCGCCGAGATCACGAGAACGTCAGTACCGTTGTCCTGGACCTGGAGGGCGCTTCCGGTTCCGACGTTGTTGACGAAAGCCGCCGTTCCGGTGACGCTCGCGCCCGTCGTGACAACAAGACTCCGACCACCGCCCGCGAACGTACGGGTGACCGTCAGAGTGTCGGTCGTGTCGGTCGTGTTCGTGAAGCTGATCGTTCCGCTACCGGTGACGACCGAGATCGAGTTACCGGCGGTGTAGGCCTGCTGGAGGGTCGGAGTCCCACCCGTAGCGAGCTGGGTCCAGGCCGTAGCGCTAGCTCCGGTCTTCAGCCACAGCTGACCGGCCGCAGCGGTCGTACGGTGGTAGATCGAGCCTTCCGAGGGAGTCGCGCCACCGTCGAGAGGACCGACCGAGGACGGGTCGGAGGTTCCGACGAAGTGGACTGCCGTACCGGCGGCCTGGGTCATCTTCAAGATCGGACGATCGGTTCCGGAGGTTCCGCTCGCGGTCGCCGTTGTCGTCACGATCACGTTTCCGGGAACGCCCGACGTCACCGTTCCGCCGGTGAGAGTGATCTGACCACCGTTACCGGAGGTAGAACCACCCGCGCCCGCCGTGACAGCGACGCCACCGCCTACGCCTGTCGTACCGCCCGAGCCCGCGGAGAACGTAGCGAGACCACCGTTACCGGAGGTCGCACCGGTTCCGGAAGTGATCGTCAGGGCTCCGCCGGCTGCAGTCGCCGTTGTCGAGGTCTGGACGAGAACCGAGTGAGCCGCTTCCTTCCGGAAGGTGAGGTTGTTCAGGATCCCGGCCGTCACGGTCAGGGAGTCGGTGATGGCGTCGCCGATCACCGTATCACCGTTGAACGTCGCCGTCGTCGTCACGGTCATCGTACCCGGGACGTTCACCTGCGTCGTCGAGTTACCGATGTTGATCGTTGTGACGCTCACACCGTTCATGTTGATGACGGTGGTGGCGGCATCCGAGCCGATCCCTAGTGTCGTACCGGAGCGCGGCGCGATACCGTCAGCTTGGACGATGTCGGTGGACGCCAGCTGTTGCGGCGTTCCGGTTACGATCTTCAACGGGATAGCATTCGCCATTTGAGCCTTCTTTTCGCGGTGAGGCGAAGGAAACGGGTGGAAAGCTCAAAGGGAAGGAAAGAACCGACTACCGAAAGAACTGATCGAGGTCGACGTTCGCGATCGGACGCGTATCCGTGACATCCACCCAGACCTGGCCTCTCGGGGGTTTCACACCGTCACGAGAGACACCTTGGGGGATATGAAAGTGGATGAGATAGGTCATCGCCGTCGCGTTCGTCGTCTGACAAACGTCGGTGTCGTTGATCGTGATGGTGGGACAGAGCCCCGGACCGTTGATGGTCTTCCCCTCGTTCGTGTCGAAGCCGACTCGGAACGAGAACTTCCCGTCTTCCGTGTACCAGGAATCAATCACTTCCTGGGTCAGCATGTATCGTCGAGGGTCGGCCATGTTCTCACTACTCGAAATGTATAGAAACTTCGGGGCTTAGAGCCCGAAGCCTTCTTTGGGGGCTAGGATCAAAGTGGTTGAGTTCTTCGCGTATCCGACTCGAAGAGAGACGCTGCCCGGGGCGGACGGAGGGGTGGTGGTGAGATCCCCCGCAGTCCCCAAGTAGTATTTCGCTCCCGGAGTAAGAGGCGCTCCTGGCCATGGGAACTCCCCGTAGTAAGCGATCGTGGCGGTTCCGGGAGAGGGGATCGCGTAGATCAGTCCTCCAAAGGGGGTCGAAGTAGATTGATCTACATTCGAAGCCATCACCACCGTGTTCGGAGTGGAGCTGGGTATGACTGCAGTCCCTACAGTGAGCCCCGAGTGGAGCCAAGCTCCGGGAGGGGAGAGAAGGAGGGTGTTCGTACCTCCCGCAACGGTCGTAGGTGTGTAAGCCGATCCGTCCCACACCAGCGCCTGTCCGGCAGTAGGAGCTACGGCCGAAACGGCGTGAGACTGAATCGCTACCACGGTAGCGGCTTGCGAACCGGTTCCCGGTCCGGCGGTGACGTCGGCGGTGAGCTGGATGATCCCGCTTCCGGCTCCGGCTGGTAGCGCCAACCACTTCGTACCATTCCAGGTCAGAACGTAGTTCGTCGTAGGTGGGGTCGAGAGGTCTAGAGCGTACCCTTGAAGCTTCGAGATCGTCGGGCCTGGATAGGCCCCGCCGAGGTCCCCCGTAGCAGAACCAATAGGGGGTCGAGAATCGGAGAGTCGAGGATCGTTTCCGGCTGCGGCCTGATGAGATCCGACTCCGAGGGTTCGAAGTCCAGGACTGACCGCTACAGGATCCGATAGAGTGGGATCGAGGTTGGCGAGAGTAACCGTCCCGCCCGCGATCTTCGCTCCCGTAACCGACCCGGCAGCCAGCTGACTCGCCGAGATAGCCCCTACGGCGATCCCTGGATTCGGATACGTCCCCGTGAGGGAACCTCCGGCGATTCCTCCGATCCCTACCCCCAGGGGTCCGGTGATCGAACCATCCTCCAAGACAACGTAAACCCCATCGCTTTTCGTGTACAGCGTTGTAGCCAACGCCGACATCGGCGGATCGGAGACGCCGTTTTGGATGACGATAGTGGGCATGAGCCTGAGAGCTTACTTCACCCTCGGAGGGCGATAGGATGTCGACCGGGGCGTTTTACCCCGATCAAAATCACCAATCCATCGGGTGTTTGATTACTTCAAGCGAGTCGAACTCGAAATAGTAGTTGGCGGTGGTGCCGGTATTGCCGAGGAACGCGAGCCCGCACGAGTCGAGGGTCGCGCCGTTCCAACCCGCTCCGAACGCACCTACCGATGCTGCGAACGTCTTATCGCTCATCATGTCCGCATTTCGAGAAGTGGTCGCCGCCGGAACATCGAGCTTGAAATTGCCGCGGAACTTCGGCGGAGACCCGGCGGTCTTCCGCGCCGTCGTCTCGTACTCGAAGAGCGCTGACAGCGAACGGTCGTCCCCGATACCAAGGTTGAGATCGAAGGTCGGCCAAGAGGGCGTCCCTCCAGACAACGACGTCGTACCGCCAGCGATGTAGGCGAATCGCGTGAATCCGCCGATCTGAGTCATCGACGAAAGCGAGTAGTGGGAAGCGCCGGTGAGCTTGTTTCCGAGGAACGAAGCGCCTGCCGAGTACCACTCAGTGTAGTGAGTGAAGTCGGCGATACCCACTAGTCGGAACCTCAGGATGTACCGCTTCGCATCCGTGTCGTAGATGGGCAACGTGAGGTCGTTGATCATGATCGACGTCATGAGGAGCCCCGTCGCCTTCGTGGGGAAGGCGACTCGAAGACGCGGGCCCTCTAGACCGGTCACCTTCGAGACCACACATCCGCCCGAGGCGATATCATCCTTACAGATGGTGAACTGAGAAGCGTCGGTCTCGTTCCATCTCCAGATCACCGGGCTCGAATTCGGTTGGATCGGGAAGGGACTCCCGCTCCCCGGCTGGACGTAGAACTGCTTGACTCCGCCGAAGTCCTTCGCGTAGAGGATCGGACGTCCCGTAGCCGCCGGATCCGTTCCGTTGTCGTAGACTTCGAGGCGCCCGGGCGTGTTGATCTCACCGAGAACTTCTCGACCTTCAGTAGCTCCAGTGACGACCATCTTCCCACGATGGGTCCACGTCGGAAGATTCGGAATCCCTCCCGAGAAGATCGCCTTCGAGGTAAGGGTTCCCACCAAGACATTTCCCGCGTCGGAAACGTTGCCAGGGAACGAAGGCCCGGACCCTCCGTCGATAGAAGCGTCTCCCCCGGTCTGACCCGCACCGGCCGCCCGACCAGCCGATAGGATCAGCGCGCCGCCGGTCCCTGATGTACCGGGCGTGTCAGTATCCCCGCCCGCAACTACCAGCATGCCGCCGTTCGCGTTGTTGTTCCCTTGTCCCGCCTGAATGACCATCTGGGAACCGTCCGAGTCCACCGAAGTGGGACGACCCGCCGAGATAGTGATCGAGGTGGTGTTAACCGTCCCCCACGTCAAACCGGTCTTCGGGTCGACGTTCAAAGACGTGTCCCCAGAGTCCTTCGAGAGGTAGAGGAGCGAGTCCTTCATCTTCGCTCCCCTCATGACCACGGCGTGGCCGAAAGAGAGAGCGCTAGGCGAGAAGTCGAACGTAGCGAGACCCTGAGTCCCGCTAAGGGGCGAAACGGCTGGGTTTGCGAGTTGGACCAAGAGCGCGGTGTTCTCGGTGTTCGCCGTTGTTCCCTGGAAGATCTTCACGGCGTTCCCGCCGTCGACTCCTGTAGTGGTGATCGTACTTCCGCCGTCGTAGGCCCCCTGAAGGGTCAAGATACCCAGGGTCACCTGGGTCCAGGAGGTGTTCGAGGCGCCCGTCTTCACATAGAGGGTTCCGCCGCTGACCCCGCCCTTGAAGAAGAGGGAACCGCGATTCGCGGCGACGCCGCCTCCTGCCGAGGGAACCACCGTACCAGAGAAGAGACCTACCGCGGTTCCGGACTGATTCAGAGTGACGGCCTCGCCCTGAGTCACGGATCGGAAACTGGAGAGGTTGATTCTTCCGGGCGTAGTCCCGTCTCCGGAGGCGAGAGTGAGATCGCCCCCGTTGAGGTTCCCGTCTCCTCCGGAGATGTTGAGGCCGCCTCCGTCTGCGTTGTCGCTACTTCCGCCTGAGATGAGGATCGCGCCCCCATTCCCATCTACCGAGTCTCCGCCCCGAAGGCTCAGCCCTCCGCCGTTGGCCGAGTCGCCCGGACCTCCGGTGATACGGATGTCCGAACCGAGACTCCCATCCGTCCACCCGTTGATGGATACCGCTCCAAGGGAATCGATCGTGAGAACGTCGTTCCCTTGGGCCTGGAACTGAATGACGCCGCCAGATCCGGTGGCGTTGACGAAGACTCCGGGTCCCGTCGTAGACGGACCCATGCTCACGTTGAGGCCGCTTCCCGACCCGCTTACCGTTCGAACGAGGGAGAAGAGATCGACACCGGAGCCCGAACCGCCGTCTCGGAAGATCACCGGAGCCGCCGCGGGGACGTTCACGTCATTCGCAGGAGTCCCGGTCGAGATCACTTGGGCGAGCGTCTGAGACCCTCCGCCCCCACCGCCCGGAGCGGCCTTCCACTTCGTACCGTCCCAGGTCAGGACCTGGCCGGCAGCCGGGGCCATCGTCAGGTCGACTGCGTACCCCTGGAGCTTCGCGATCGTCGGACTCGGGTAAGCTCCGGTGAGATCTCCCGAAGCCGGGGCTCCGGTAATGCCTTGGCCCAGCGGGCCGATCTCGGTCGAGTCTTCCAGAACGACGTAGATGCCATCGTCTTTCGAAAAGATGGTCGTGGCCGAGGCGATCGGTAGGGGAGTCCCAGTGTCGTTTCGGATTACGATGGAGGGCATGAAGCGCGAATTCCGTAACACTACTACATGATAGGAAAGGGACCGCCGTTCGGGAAAAGATGGGGGAAGGGCGTTTCGCCTCGATAAGATCGCTATGATCTCTCGACGTGTATGAACCAGGTCGGTAGCGGAGAGCGCGTTCTCATCCTGAGCGATCGGGTGAGCACCAGTAGCACCATCGGTGCGGACCAGGAAACTCCGGAAGCTGGTCGGATCATCGTCTTCCTCGATTCGCTACCCTCCCAGGGTATCTGGTCGAAGGACGAGTTCGGAGTCGTGAAGGCGCTGAACGGAGGCGTCTTCTCCGACGCCGCGTGGCTTCCCTTCGTCCCGGCCCCCTCCCCAACTCCGACCGGAGACATCACCCACCCGGGTCGAGCAGCTGTGGGCGTCCTCGCTTCAAGCGCGATGCTCGTGGGGATCCAGTTCCAGGTCGAAGGCGACTCTGCCCTGGACGGTTCAGTCTTCGTTCAGGAGAAGGCTTCGCCCGCAGCGGATCAGACCGGTCGGAACCAGGTCCTCGCCCACACGGTAGACAGCGGTCTTTACACGAAGCCCGAAGGCCTCCCCGAGCGTCGTATTGACGCCCCTGGCCTGATTCGGAAGTCCATCCCGGACAACGAGACGGTGATCGCCCCAGACGGTGGTCAGTACCTCGTCTTCGGAAGTTTCGTCTTGGGGACCGGAGCTTCACTTATCCTGGAGGGGGACGCGGATCTCGTGATCCTCTGAACCCTCTATCGTCTCGAAGCTTCTAGGAGAACATCATGATCAATCGATCCGCCCTCGGACCCTCCAACATCTTCCCCGGAGCCGGCATCTCGGACGCCGACATCGCGGGAGAGACCCCCGTCGAGACACCCCCCTCGAAGCCTGCCCATCCTCGGAAGTCGCCCTCGAAGCCGTCTGCCCCGAAGGCGAAGAAGGCTGAGCCCGCCGCGAAGCCGAAGAAGGCCGAACCGGCGAAGAAGCCCTCGAAGTCGAAGAAGTAGTCCGAGCCCACTCGTGCTTTTCAACGTCTCCAAGTACATCCCGGAAGGCCTGTACGGATTCTTGGTAGGGGAAGACGGCGCTCGCGCCTTCTTCCACCTCTCCGAGTTCCATCCCGGGGTAGGGGGACCGCCTCCGATCACAGGAGAGCCGGTAGAGGTCGCGAGACTCGAAGAGAACGGGGACAAGGCTCCGCGTGCTCGCGAAGTGACGCGTCTCCGAATCCCCGAGTTCTTCACCGGAACCGTTACTCGATTCGATCCCAACGTGGGGTACGGATTCGTGACGGTAGAAGGTCGCCAGTTCTTCCTCCATCGGAGCGAACTGGCGAACGGAGATCTTCCTCGTATCGGGATGATCGTGTCCTTCTTCGCTGGAGATCCTACCGTGGCTGGAAAGCCCCCTAGGGCGTGTTACGCCTCTATCATCGATCGAGGGACCGCATGAGCGTAAGGGCCCGGAGGCCTGCTCATGACCGACCTGACCGAAGAAGAGAAGGCGTTGATTGCGGACGAGATCCAAGATCTCTGTAGGCGAGTAGCGAACGGGGAACGCTACAACATCGTAAGGTACCACGAGACCCGCGGCTCCTTCCTTCCTCACGATGAGAAAACCCAAGTCGTAGCCTGGGGCGTCTGTAGAGAGGCCTTGGAGAAAGCGCTTTCGAGACGTCCGGCTCCGCCTCCATGCGAGGTCCTTCTCGAAGGAATCGGGGTGAAGTGTACGCTCCCGAAAGGCCATCTGTTTCCTTACCACGCTCACGTCCCCGTTCGACGGTAACGTTTCCCCGAGGTACCACGTGAACGATCGGAACGCCTTCGGAGGGAAAAACCCCAAGTCTGTCTACGTCCCGATGTCGGAGACGGAACAGGAAGCGATCTCCCGTCTCGTAGAGGCTCAACTCCTCGAAGTCGCGATCCACGGCTGGGGCCTGATCGCAGAACCGAAGATCCAATTCGGCGACAAACAGATCATGATTCCGATCTCGGTCACGTTCGACCGAATCCCGAATCCAGTGCCGGTCTACTTCTTCGATCTGGAACTCCGGACGAAGACCGGGATTTGCCTCTTCCGAGAGAAGCAATCGGCCGTCTACGACAACAAGCCGGTGATCCTCCAGACCGGGACCGAGCTGAACATGATCTGGCACATCGGGATCAAGGCCATGGATCCCGCGCTCGTGAAGTCGATCGTCCCCGGAGCGATCGGTCTCACCTCGCGAGTGATCGACAAGGAGACGGGCGCGGCCACCGCCCTCGGGAACTACAAGGGCCTCTCCCGCGATCAGGTCGGTACCCTCGGCGCGATCCAACGCGGTGAGGACCGTATCAAGCGTGAGAAGAAGAAGCCCGGGAACTCCTGATGAGCAAGCACGCGAACTGGTGGTTCGACGAACTGGGGGTGAACAACCTCGCGGGAGTCCCGGGGGATGACTCCAACCGAGTGATTCTCCCCGACGCGACCATCGTCCAGTTCCTTCTCGGGAACCCCCAAGCTCGGATCGACTTCCAGGCGCTCGTCCCAACGATGCTCCCGGAAGAGCAAGACCGCCTGAACGGCATCGTGGCTCGAAACCCGCGAGTCCTTCAGAAGGATCCCGACCCGGATCCTCAGGTCGTGGACGACCAATTCCAAAACACCCTGAATCGTCAGGGTGTGTTCTACGACCCCAACCGGAGAAGACGATGATTCGTATCCTACTCGTGGTCCTGGCGTTCTCGTTCGTCGGCTGCGGGACTCTCCGAGACCCGGCCGTCTACTCGACGGAGATCCAGTTCACGGATCTCTTCGTTCAGAGGGGCGCTCCGAGCGTACATCGCTTCCTGACGGGCTCGTGCTCGTGCGCTCCCGAAGCGGTGGCCTGGACGGCGACTTCGGACGGAGTCTCGAACGCGGAGTGCGAAGCTGCTGCCGACTGGTACCGGACGTACGGAGCCCGGTGGGGCTGGCACGTATCGATGATGCGCTACAACGGCAACCTCGACGGGGCGACGGATCCCGGGGCGGTCCCTACGATCCCCCACTCGTGTGACCTTCCGGCCCCTGGAGGCTCCCAGTGACCGACATCTTCGAGAAGGGCGGGGAAGCCGTCCTCGAACTCCTGAAGACGCAGGGAATCCCGGCGGTGACCTCCGCCCTCGGGGACCTCTCGAAGAGCGCGACCGAGGAGTGGCAGAAGAGCCTCCTGAAGCTCGGAGTCGCCCTCGTCTCCGACCATGGCCCGGACGGGCTCAACCTCCTCGAAGACATGGTCTCCCGGCTCCAGAGCGGGAAGACGGTCGACCTATCGAAGCTGACCCTGGAGGAAGCCAGCTCCCTCCTCGCGGTCATGCAGAGGAAAGAAGCGGACACGAAGAACCAGGTCGCCCTCTACACCCAGATCGTGATCGAGACGATCGGGAAGGGACTCTCGATCTTGATCTCGGTTCTCTTCCAGTCGATCAAGCTCTGATCGCCTCGCTTGAGTGGTTATAGTTTCGATGGGGTATGGCGTCCCCTCGAAAACTCTTTCAAGCTATCGGTGCGACGCAACAAAGCGCTCGGGACGCGATCGGAGCGATCTCGTCCGCTGATGTAGGCGCTAGCTCCCCAGGCCCTTGGGCGAGCGTCCTCTACGTCGATCAGGTTCGAGGAAGCGACTCGACTGGAGCGCGAGGGAACGAGAATTTCCCGTTCGCAACGATCCAAGCCGCGTTGAACGCCGCCCAAACCGGAGACACGGTCTGGCTAGCACCTCAGCACTTCACAATCACCTCGACGTTGACGATTCCGAACACGGTGACGTACCTCACGATCCGAGGTACGTCAACGAACCCGTCGAACACAAGCGTCTCCGGGACCCAACCCTGCTCGATCATCATCGGTGTAGGGATCAACGCCCTGGACTTGTCGACGAATACCGCTGGGCTTCGCCTGAGTCTCTTCTACGTTCAGTTCGTGAACGCTTCGGCGGGCTTCTACTCGATCGTGGCGGACGGGTCGTTGGCCGACCTGCACCTTATGAGGCTGCATCTCAATTACTGTCAAGGAGTCTCGGTCTACGTTCGTCGGATACTCGAAGTCGAGTTCTACAGCTGCCAGAGTTCCTCGGCGAACGTCTTCAACGGTATGGGCTCCGTTACCGTGACCAATTCGGTTCTTTCCGGTGCGTCCACGCTCGCGTACGATGTTAGCGTCGATCCGGGAATCCCGTCTCAGATGACGGTGCGTCAATCGATTCTCGGTCTCAGCACGACGTCCAACAAGCTGACTCTTACCGGCCAGGCATCACTCATCGTTGACGACATGTCTTTCGTGAATGGGATCGTCGGTTCAGGTCTGCTGGCCCCTTCGGGTGGAGCAGCCCCCAGCGTCTCGTGTAGTGGTTACATCGGTTTCGGAAACGTCGATTTCGCCTCGGCAGGCTCGGAACTTCCCGACACGGCCACCGCGCTGACTTTCTCGTTCGTTGGGACGCGTTTCATCGGTCCTGGCTCAGGAGTCGCCGGACAGCCCGTACGTCCCGCAACGGTGATCAAGTTCAAAGTAGCAGGATCGGCGGTGAACTCCCAGACCATCGACATGTCTTGTACCCTCACCGGACCGACTTGCGCGATCACCGCCGACGCCGGGATCAGTCTTCTCGGCCGAGGTTCTTCATGGCCTCAAGCGGTTTTGGCCACCCCAGGAACGACCGGATCTATCACCCCTCCGCCCCTAAACGGAGTGGTCGACGTTTCGGCCGGAGGAGTTCAAGCGAAGACTTGGGCTCAACTCGGAGCCGGGGCCGGGCTCATCCGTACGAGCGTACCGACAACGGTTCTTCTGACGGATGCGGTCCAAGCGGCAAACTCGGTCGCCCCGACGGCTGGCAAGCTAGCTACTGGTTTCACGATCACGAATACCGGGCAGGGCGGTAACATCGTAAACTGGGAAGCTCGTTTCTAGACCCGACCCGAGCGGGAAGAGTGTAAAGACTCTCCTCCCGCTCGTTATACAGGCAGAAGCGAGACTTTTGCCATGAACACCACCCATTTCGCGTTGATTTTCCTCGCCTTTTCGGCGACCGGCTGCGCCTTCGACTTCGCCCCGCTCCACGGGACGGGTCTGAACATGGCGGATTCCGGGCCGAATCTCGGCGACGGTGGTCCGACGCTACCCGACGCGTACATGGACCTCCCGGACTCGGGGGTGGACGCCTACGTCGTCGCGGTTCCGGATGGTGGGGCGGATGCGGGTCTCGGCCCGACGGGTCTCGACGCGCGGTACGCGGTTCCCCCGGAGTCGAACCCGTCCTGCGGTATCCCGAGCATAAGCTGCACGATCAGCGCTACGAACGACGGCGTCTGCCGTCCGTACTCCCCGACCGAGCGCCGGTGCGAGTTGTGGACGACTCCGCCCTCCGACTGCGATACGACGAACTCCTGCCCGTGTTCCACCGGAGCCGACTGCTCTGACCTAGAGATGTGCGTCTCCGGTCAATGCCGAGCCTTCTGTATCATCGGAACGGAGTGCAACGGGATGCCCTGTACGAGCATCGGCGATTCGCGATTGGGCTACTGCGAGCGTTGAACTCAGCTCGGGATCGTCGCCGACAGAAGCCAACCCCGGTTCCCCGTGAGGTTGTAGTAGGCGGTGAACTTTCGACCCGTCCCAGGAGTGATCGTCTGAGCTCCCGTACCGAGAGGAGCCGTGATGCTCGTGAAGGGAGGGATCGTCCCGTTGACCGGGATCGTGATGTTCGCGGACGCGGCGCTGTCGAGGTAGAACGTGATCTCGGCTCCGGGCGGGTACTTCCGCGAATCCGGGAGCGTGATCGTAGCCGGAGCCACGATGTCCTCTCGGCCTCGGATGAAGGTCGGCGGGGTATCCGCGAGAAGAACGAGGTCTTCCGACGCCTTCACGTCGTGAGACAGGAATCGGGCCACGTACCCGAGGGCCGCATCAGCCGCCGCATGGTTCAGAATCCGCGGGTTCAAGGGATCGACCGAAGTCCCGAGGTCCCCGAGGACCGAGATCCGAGCCACATACGGACCCGCGGGATCCGTACCGAAGTGGACGCGGGGAGGATAGCCGAACGCCCACGTCGAGCCCGTGTCAGCGTAGATGAACTTATCGATCCCGAGCGGGTTCCCGATCTTCGCCGCAGAGACCGCATTGTTCGCGATCTTCGGGTTCGTCACCGAGTTGTTCGCGATCTGAGCCGTCTGGACCGCGTCGGTCTGGATCTTCGCGTTCGTGATCGAGTTGTCGGCCATCGCCGCCGTACCGACCGCCTGAGCCGCGATCTTCGGCGTCGTGACGGCGCTCCCGCCCAGCTCGTTCGTCCCTACCGCCCCGGCCGCGATCCCCGGGTTCGGATAGGTTCCTGAGAGAGAACCTCCCGCGGCGCCTGACGGGGGCCCGCCTCCGCCTGTGAACGGGCCGCTCACCACTCCGAACTCGTCCATGCAGAAGAGCCCAGCGGCCTTCGTGTAGATGATTCGCGTACCGGTCGGGGGCGGGGTCGGCGGATCGACAGAGAGGTTCGAGGTGCGCAGCTGGCTCATGTCCAGCCGTGTCTCATAGACACCGTAGCGCGCCCAACCTCATCCGCCCATCTTGATCTTCGCCCCGACGGGGACCCTCCGGGGGGCCGGAGAGGTCGGAGCAGCCCACGGATCGACCGGAGGAGGCCCGCCCGCCGAAGGGGGCGGAGGAGCCGGCGGTGGTGGGCTCCCGTCGAGCATGAGCCCCTCGGCCGGGAACTCCGTATTGGAGTCCCGGGTCTCCGTATTCCGGAAGTGAGCCGGATTGGGTCTCGGAGCCGCCTCGGGCTTCGGAGAAGCGTTCGGAGACGCGGGGGAGGGATTCGGACGGGGCTCCGCCTCGGGGGTTCCTAGGAGAACCTCGGGGGAGACGGGTTCCGACGCTACGACCGCCCTAGGGGGAGCTTTCCCCCTAGTTTCGGCTAGAGCGGAAATCGCTCGCTCGACCTCAGCATGCTGAGAGGTCGACTTCTCCGGGTCCGCGAAGTGGACAGAGGGGCCCGCCCACGGATCGCCTCCGATCACGTAGATCGGGGCCGCTACCTCCTTGAAGGGGAGTGCGCGGATGTCCTTGTAGTTCGGGTCGTTCGGATCCGCGAAAAGGACGTTGGTCAGGAGCCTGTCGACCTGAGTGCTGATTCGATCCTGCCATCGAGACTCCGACCATCCCGAGTTGACGCAGGTCGAATTTCTGCAGCGCTTGCAGAAGATCCCCATGAACTCCTTCGGGGGAATCCTCTGGTCGTTACAGTCTTCGAGGAGATCGAGCTTCCTACCACTCATTGAATCTCCGAGATCTCCCCCGGCCGCCCTGCGTTGACGCACTTCGCGTTAGAGCACGAACGACAGAAGGTCCCCTTGAAGACCGTCGTCGGTAGATCCCGGTCGTTACAGGCCTTCAGAAGATCGAGCTTTCTAACCGGCTGCTTGCTCATCGGCCACCTTTCGGAAGTTCTCTCGTAGAGACTCTATCCGCTTTTCCAACTCGATGATAACCGCGTCGACAGGAATGCCGGACTTCGGAGGTGTCCCGTTCTTCTTGTCCAGTTGGACGTGAGCGAGGTCCACAAGAGCCGTCCCGAGGTTCCAGGGTAGCTCGGGGAGATACCCACCGCTCTCCAGCTCCTGGAGTACGAAGCAGACGCGCAGAGAATCGTCGGAGGTAGCCGAAACCACCTCAGCCACGACCCTCACATCGTCTTCGAGCTTCTTCAGCCTCGTCTCTACGAGCTTTTCGAGGGCCGAGAGTCTTTCTTCAACCGTCTGCTTCGTCGTCATGCTTCCACTTCAGGGAGGATACCGCCCCAAGCAGTCATGAGCGTCGGGGTAAGATCTTCCCCGTTCGGTCCTTCGACCTTCAGGAGCGCCGGAGTGGAGGGCTTCTCGCTGAGAAGACGGGCCAGAGGTCCGATCTCCTCGGTGGAGAAAGACTTCAGACGATACACTCGAATCGTCGTGGTCTTCTTCGGCTTCGCCACCTCCTTCGTCTCGGAGGGAGCGGTAGGCGCGTTCAGAGAATCGGGGAAGAGCCCCTTCAACTCCTCGGGCCACTTCCCGGACTTCCTCATCTTCTTCAAGTCCCACGGCACGCTCCAGTCGAGGCCGATCTCGACGTCAGAGGTGAGAGGGATCGGCCACTTCAGCTTCAAGAGCGCCGAGTTTCTCGTCATGATGCCCACGAAGCAGTCGATCGCCTCCGCGAGGATGTCGTCCTCGATCTCGAAGACCAACTCGTCGTGCATCGTGAGGATCATGTAGACCTTCTCCAACCATCCGCGCTTCTTGCACTCCTTGTAGATCAGGCCCATCGCGAGCTTCGTGATGTCAGCGCTGGTTCCCTGGATCGGACCGTTCGTCGCGTTCCGCTCGGCCTTCGAACGGAACCCGCCCATCTCATGATCGATGTCCGGGAGCGGGTAGCGGCGACCGAAGGCGGTCGGGACGTACTTGTACTTTCGCGCGAACGCGTGCTGTTGGTTCCACCACCCCTTCAAGCCCTTGTAGGACTTGTCGAACTGGTCCTTGATGCGCCATCCTTCTTGCTTACCGCAGCCGATCGCCGCGTCCACGGCGTTCCCGCCTCCGCCGTACACGAGGGCGAAGTTCGTTGTCTTCCCGTTCTGACGAAGACTCTTCCAGTCGGGACGCTTCTGAGCGTCCTCTCCGTACACAGTGAGAGCGGTGAGAGTGTGGAGGTCTCCGATCTTGTCCGAGCCGCAGACCGGGCAGTAGGGCGGAGGAGCCTCCGGAGTCGACTCCCCGTCGCTCCCCTGGAACATGTGGTCGCAACCGGAGCAGTGGAAGAACTCTCGGACCCACTTCGGTTCGCGGGAGAGGTTCGTGACGATTCGAAGCTCGACGCCGCTGAAGTCGATCGCGACGATCTTCCTTCCAGGTCGCGAGGTGATACACTCGCGGATCCTCGAAAGACACTCCGGTCGATTCGGGTCGTAGGTGGCCGGGGTTCCGTGGAAGGGGAACCGTGTACCGCCGTCCTTCTTCGGATTCTTCGAGCCCTCCGCCGAGAAACGACCGGTGTCGACCTTGTGGCCGTTGAACTCGGCTCGGAGCGTGTGATCCGGAGCGCAGTCCTCGATCAAGGGAACAAGGTACTGAGAGAGAGCCTTCGCGATCTCGCGGAAGCGCTTGATCTTCCCGGCGAAGGGGAACTTCGCCCCCTGCTCTTCGAGCACTCGGTCCAGTTCGTCCTTGTTCGTGGCGACCTGACCCGACTTTTCCGTAGCGGTCAGCCCAGGTACCTTGCACTCGCGGAGGAGAGCCCCGAGCTGAGGGGCCGAGAGGATGTCGTAGACGACGGGGAAGTCCACGTCCTCGTTCGCCCCCTTTACCGTGAGGGAGGGAACGTTTCGGGTGATGGTCGTCACCGAAACTTTCTTCCCCTTCTTCTCCGTCGGATCGAGTTCCAGTCGGTCCGACTCTCGACGATAGGAGTCGACGCGGTCCATGTACGAAGGCTGGACCTCCTCGACGTCGAACTTCCCGAGAAGCGCGTCAGGGACCTCCCCCATCATGAGCTTGTAGTAGCCGGGGCGGACGTCCCGGCCGACGATCTCGGAAGCCGACCGATAGACCTCGTCGAGCGCGGAGATCCAGTCCTTCTGGCCGAGACGAGTCAGCTCCTTCGCCCGGTCGTGGTTGGTGTGTATCCGAGCCCGCTCCATCCATCGCGTCCCGGCGACGCAGAGCTTCTCGATCATGTAGATCAGACTCTGGCCGCTGTTCCCGTCCGTAGGGGCGAGAACGGCCGGAGAGACCTTCGGGAAGAGCTTCCAGGTACAGATCGCGTCGGACGCCCCGTACCAGATCACGTAGTCGAGACCCGGATCCAGGAGGGAGAAATCAAGGTTGTCCCGCTCGTCTGGCGGGAACAACTCCTCCAGCTCGATCATCTCCATCCCGAGGTCGGCGAGAGCGACGAACTTCAGGCCCACTCGCTTCTGACGCGGGTCTCGAAGGTAGGCGAGGATCAGAGTGTCCTCCCACTTCTTCGGGTCGTCCCACTCTCCGATCGGCTCCCCACCGCAAAACTGAAGGAACTCCTGGTCGAACTTTCCCTTATGGAAGATGGCGACGGCTGGGGAAGCGATCAGCCTCATCATCTCCGACTTCCACAACGACCAGGAGACGTTGTGTTCGACTCCCTTCTTGTGGCGAAGGGGGATGTAGTAGCCAGTGATACCGTCGGCCGAAAGACAGCAGCCTACGATCTTCTCGACCGTCTCTCCGTTGAAGACTCGGTTGTCGAGACCCGTGGTCTCCAAGTCGAGGGAGTAGAGGCCGGACTTGATACACTCGTCGATCACCCCCGGAAGCATCTCAGCCGTACACCGGAGAAGCCGGTGAGATCCGTCAATCATCCAAGGCTTGGGGGCGACTTTATGGGTCGTAGCCTCGGTGAGGAAATCGAACATGTCACCAGACATAGATGCTTCTTACTCCTCGGGAACTACGATGATCACGATGACTTTTTCTTTCCAGAACCTAGCCACCTTTGAGGCGACCTCGACAGCGTTCGACTCTACGCCTCCGGCCTCCCAGCAATCCGGCATCTTCGGTCCCGGGATACAAGTCAGAGCCGCGTTGATACAACCCTTCCGAACCCTACAGAGCTTGTGCTCGGGAGGAAGGCGCTTCATCAGCGCTTCGGTCGCCGGTCCGAGGATCCTCATCATCGGAGTGGAATGGCCCCGGAGCGCCTGGTCGAAGATCTGGAAGGGTATCAAAGGGAAGAGCCCTTCCCATGGAGTCTCCTTCAACACGGAGAGGATCCCCCAGGGATCTCCCCCTCTCGGAATCGCCCGCGCGATTCGAGGGGAACCCCAGTGAGGATCAGGGATCCGCGTCACCACGAAGTCGGTCAAGGGAGGTACCTTCCAAAAGGTTCGAACGAGGTGCTGGAACTCGGCGTGTCCGATCGCCGAAACTAGTTCGGGGACCTCTTGACGTACCCCCCAAGCCCACACGTACGGATCGAGGTTACAGATCCGAGAAGCGAACCGAGCCTTCGACGAAAGGAGCCGTCGCGCCAGGATTCGAGACGCTACATCATCTGAGCCTTCTGGAGGCGGACCACTACCTTCGCCTTCAGGTCTAGGAACTCGTCGAGAAGGTCCGGATCCTTTTCCAGAAGGAGGACCAGGCGATCGTACTCTTCCCATAGGCGTAGGGTCGCGTTCAGGGTGAGGGCTTTCTCCGAGGTAGCTCCCTTCAGGAGAGCCGCGACCCGAGCCCGTCCGTCTTCAGCGGTCGCGATAGGAGCTTCGAGGGCTTCTTCCCATCCCTTCGAAGGCGCGGAAGGAGTCCCTTCTTCGTCCCCCTCAACCCAAGGCAAGGGAGGTAGGTGGTAACGCTTCTCCAGGACGTCGCAGGCAGTCCGGAAGTCGAGACCTTCCTTGTCGCGAACGGTTTGGATCGCGTCCCGACTTGTACCGCAGGCGAAGCAGAACCACTGCTGAGTCTCGGGGTAGACGCGTGCTGAGGGCTTCGAGTCGGTCCCGTCTCCGTGTAGGTCGCAGGAGAACTGCTGTTGTCTTCCACCCGAGTCGCTGTGGACCATGTACCCGTACGAGGAGAGAACCGATGTGATCGAGATCTCAGTACGGATACGGTCGGCCCTGGCGGAAGCTCGGCTCATCCCTCAGGAACTTACCTTCGCAGGAGGAAAGATCTGCTCGTCGAAAGCCAGAAACTCCGCGGGCGTTCGAAGGAAGTTCTCTTCCTTGTACGCTGGAAAGTTCTCCTCTTTGTGGACCGGGAAGTTCTCCTCGACCTGAGTCGGAAAGTTCGGCGGTTCGGGAGGTTGAAGCAACGTCGCGGGCAGATTCGGAGGCGGGGGAATCAGCGATGGGATCACCCTCTCCCCGCTCGGCGGAGGGGCGGACTTCGCTCGGTGCTTCCGGGCGATCGAGCGAGCGGAGGCGTTCTTGTTCGAGCACTTCCGAGAACAGTACTTGGACTTCGGAGACGCCGTCTTCCCGCACCCGGGCCACCCACAGATAGCCACCGAGGCTGCCAGAACCGTCTGGGCCTTCGCGATCTTCACCGCTGCTGCCGTCGGCTTCGTTGCCCCCGGAAGCAGAATCGGCTTGAACGGCTTCTTCATCCTCTGATCGTCCGGACGAGGACTGCCACAGTAGTAGCAGGTCTTCTGTACCGAGGGGAGCCGAGGAGCCGGAACGTGGTTGGTACAGATCCAGTGGTCGTCAGAGATCCATTTCGATTTCAAGGGTCTTTGCTTTCAGATCGTGTTGATGATGTCGTCCAAGACTTCGCTCTTCGCGTTCGACTTCTCTCGACTCTGGACGAGAGGAACCTCGTGAGAAGTGAGGAGGCGACGGCAATCCCACTTCACCGAAGAGAAGAAGTTCGCGAAGGGGGCGTGGTCGCGAGACTTCAGGCACTGGAACAGAACCTTGTTCTGGGTCCGAAGCTCGTCGTTCACGTACGACGAGGTGACGATGTCGGAGGAGCGCTCGCACTCGTTCGCGTACGAGAGGTGGGTGAGGTTGTAGGGACCGTGACCCCATGCCCCGTCCGCCTTCTCCGAGATCTTCTCGGCCGCCTTGAAGCCTTCGCGGCTGATCTGGAAGAGCTCAACGACGGCCATCCCCTTACCGCGGTTGAAGTTCATCGAGAGCTTCTTCAGGTCGCGGATCACCTCGTTCAGTCGCTCCGTAGTCGAGGGGATCCACTTCCGAGGAGCCATGAGACCCGCGTGATCGACGAAGAGGAGCGAGAAGGGCGAGCGGGAGTAGATCAGCTCGGCCTTCGACTTCAGGTCCAGGACCGTGAAATCGTTCTTGTCCGGGTCGGAGACCTCGATGTGGATCTTCCCGTACTCCCCCTTGTCGAAGTCGGGGATCACGTAGTTCATCAGGAACAGCTCTTCGTTCGGAGTGAGTTCCCCGTCACGAAGGCGGTCGTAGACGATCCCGACTTGAGGGAGACCCAGCTCCATCCGGATCGACTTGAACTTGCCGTGCATACCGTGCATCGCGTACAGGATGCGGCGGCACTGCTTGTAGGGCATCTCCAGCGAGAAGATACAGACGTCGTAGCCGAAGTAGACGGCCTGGTTGTAGGCCCAGTTCAGCATGAGCGTCGACTTCAAACCGCCGGTGAAGGCCGCGTGAGTCCAAAGCTCCCCCGGCCGAGCGCCCTTCATGCTCTCGTCGAACTGCTGGATCCCGGTGAACTGACCGATACCGGCTCGCGGGTCGTTCTTCACCCGCTCGTAGTCGTCCTTGAAGTCCTTCGTGTCCCCGAGCACTTCTCCCGAAAGCCGAGCGCTGCTTGTGGGGGTGACGATGTCGTGGGACTTCGCGATGATGTAGCGGATCGCGTCGATCGGGCCGCGGAGGATCTTCGACTCTCGCCCCTCTTTGAACTCGACGCCGACCTGGACGATCTGACCCGCCTCCCGAAGGACGTTGATCACCCGAAGCTGACGACGATCCTCGGCGCGCTCCTCCAGCCGCTTGATGAAGTCGCCTCGGACGAGCGGCTTCAGAGGGGAGATGATCTCCAACCGGTCGACGGGCTCGGGCTTCTTCAGTGCCTCGAAGTGAGATCGGAGGGTTCGAAGCTCGGGGGAATGGTTGTGGGTCCGAGTGAAGTCTCGGATGAACTCCCAGAGGACTACATCTTCCGGAACGTCGAACTCCAACCCCGAGTCGTCGAGGAGGAGGAAATTCCGGTGGATCTGTTCCTTGTCATCGGCCGGACCCCCGACGAAAGTTGAGCGGAGAAGGAACTTCACTTCCGACTCCTGTACTTGTTCTTGTTCGCCTTGGTCGGAGTGTCCGACCCGGGAACGGAGAACGACCTCGACTTACTCAACTGACCGCCTCCGAAGTACCCCGACAGAGAAGGGACCGTCTCTTCCCCGAGATCTAGAGCGGGAGGTGAGGTCTTTTCTACGACCTCGCCATCCTCGGTGATCTCTTCTTCCGGGGGGCTCTGGCCTAGGATCTGAACCCCGAGCAACGAATCGATCGAGTCATCGAGAGGGATGTACTTCCAACCGTCGATATACTCCATCACAGCGTCCGAGTAGGAACGGTGCGGGTTCCCGAGCGCGTCCGGAGCATTCAATCGGTGACCGGGCTGATCCACTACCCAAGTCGGCATGTTCTCATGGTCTCTACGAGTGAGGGCTTCGTGGAAGACCTCGTGCATCGCGGAGTTCCTCGCGATCTTCACCCCGAGACGGATGATCAGGAGCCCGGGCGGGTCGACCAGATCCTCCAACGTCCTCTTCGAAGCAGAAGCTGAAGCCTGGCTGAGAGAGACCGCCATCTCCTGGTCGTAGATCTCCTGACCCTTCTCCTTCGCGTTGAAGAGCCACGCCTTCATGAGATCGGCGTCGGTAGTGACGAGGAAGCTCCAGTTCCGACCCTGCCGAACCCCCACGTACTTCAGGTGGGAGCGAAGGGTGGAGTCATTCGCAGTGATGTAGAGGTCTTGGTTGACGTAGTCCAGAAGGGGGGACTCTTTGATCTTGTCGGCGTACGCGACACCCTTCCAGCCCCTCTCCAGATTGCGTATCGCGTCGCGCGCGAGAACGCACTTGCACGGTTGAGTGATCGGGATCCCGTGATGGGTCTCCTCCTTCTCAATCACCCCTGCGCCCATACATAGGCGACAGGACTTCGTCAGATCTACGGTCAAGCCGCCCGCCTCGCGTCGTCGCGAAGAGCGTTGAAGAGATCGCTCAAGTCGTTGTCCACCGAGACCACCACATCGTCTTTCTCGCCCTTGATACGCTTCCCGAGAACCTTTTCAACCAGGGCCATCTTCTTCGTCATGATCTGCATGACGTGAGTGTCGACCGTCTTCTTCACCAAGAGATGGATCGCGTAGACGCGGTCGTGGAGGCTTCCGATTCGGATCATCCGACCCAAGATCTGAAGGTAGTCGCCGGCCGAGAAAGGCGTGTCGTAGAAGATGATCGCCTTCGCAGCTTGAAGGTTGATCGCTTCGCTCGCGGCTGTCGTGATACAGATCACGTTCGTGTTGGATGTCCCGTCCTGGAAGAGGTCCTGAGCGATCTTCCGCTGCTTCTCGTCCTCGGCTCCGGTAATCCGAGTTGAGGCGATCCCTTCCTTCTTCAGAGCCGGGACGATGATGTCAATCATCTTCCGGAACCGCGAGTAGACGATCACCTTGTCTCCGGCGAACTCACCGGTGAGGAGATCAATCAGCTCGTCCAGTTTCTCCGACTCGCCCTCGACCCCGATCAGTTCGGGGTGGTTGACGATCTGCTGGCAGTAGGTGACGGCGGTCAGCTTCGTGACCTCGACCTCGCCCTTCTCGTCCCCCTTCCCGATCTCTAGAAGCCCCGAGAGCGCCTCCGCGTACTTCGCCGAGGCGACCGAACTCATGCCGCACTCGACGTGCTTTACGATGAGCGGGGGCAGCTCGCTGGCCACCTCGTGCTTCGGTCGACCGAGGAAGTAAGGGTCAATCAGCTCGCGGAACGCCTTCACGTCTCGGTCGCGGTACCCGACGATCACGGGGACCTGACGACGAGATCCGGGAAGCTGCTGCATCCGAGTGATACAGTACTCGTTCAAGAACTTCGACCGATTCCCGAAGAGGCCTGGAACGATGACCTGGTAGATCCCCCAACCCTCGATCAGGGAGTTCTTGATCAAGGTCGCCGTCAACCCCCAGGAACGAGTCGCCCGACCGGATAGGTAGCGACAGACTTGTCCGACCTGAGTCGATGGGTTCTTGAATGCCGTCGCCTCGTCCGTCACGAAGACGAAGCCCTCCCACTCCTGAATCTTCGCGAAGTCCTGGATCATGGACCGATAGCCGGAGATCAGAACTGTAGGGCCGGTAGAGGCCTCGTAGGCGTCTCGGATCTTCTGGCGCTGAGCGGCGGAACCCCTACAGACGAAGACCCGAATCCCCTTCGTGAACTTCTCGAACTCGGAGCCCCACTGAGCCGTAGCCGACTTCGTAGTGAGAACGATCACCTTCTGGTCGGGGGTCTTCTCCCAAAGGTAGCAGAGAGCCGAGATCGTCTGAAGCGTCTTCCCGAGCCCGGTGTCGTCCCCCAATAGGAACCGCTTCATCGCCAGAAGGTGGAGTACCCCCTGAATCTGGTAGTAGCGGAGCTTCACCGGACGTTCGGTTCCGTCCAGAGCCACGAAGGTATCTCGGAGGTACTTGGCCTGGCGAGCGGTGAGGTCCGTTCGAGTGCGGATACCCTTCAGCTTCGCGTAAACGGCTTCCAACTCAGAGGGGCTACTAACAGTCTCATCGCTCATGAGTCCGCTACGTTACGCCCTAGACCATCCCCTTCGGAGGACTGTTGTCAACCAACTCCACGCTTGGCGGAGTCCCGTCCTCCAGAGTCTGGAAGATCATCCCCAGATTGGACCAATCCAGCAGACCTTCCTTCAAGATCTCTCGAAGGGTTCTCACCTCTACGTAGGTGATCTCGGTGTCCTGGGTATTCCCAAACTGGGCGTCCCCGAGCCACTTCATCGAAAGCATCTCCGCCGCAGTCAGCTCCACCGCGTAGACGTGAGACTGGTGTCCGCAAAGCGTAGCCGCGACCTGACGGGCTCCCACGTACCGGAACCGATCTGCCGGAAGGTCGAGCCCCGATTCCTCGATCAGCTCGGTTCGAGCGGTCTCGATTCCAGCCCCCTCCTTCCACGAAGATCCCCCGGGAACCTCGTGGACCATCCCGTCCTCGGTCGCCGCGGGGGAGCGGAACTCACGAACGAGCATGATCTCGGAATCGAGAGTCCAATCGTTCTGGTCGCTGAGCGGAGGACGACTGAAGACCACGACCGAAGTCGTGGGGGGCCGGAAGACGACCACCTCGTTCGTCTTCGCCCGCTTCTCCGCTTCGACCCAGACGTTCACCTTCAGAGACCACAGGACCGTGAGAGTCTTGTTCCTCCCGGCTCGGAAGGCCCAGACCAACTCCGCCCCGTCGAGTCGATTCCCGGCTTCCTTCTGAGCCTCTAGCCAGGTCTCGAACTCCGGTTTCTTCCAGAGATGGAGCGGAACCTCGCGCTCACCTCCCGTTCGAAGCACTCCGGATTCGAGCTTGTTGAGAGTCCCGGTGAGGATCCCCATCAAGGTGGCGTGGACCGGGACCCCTTCCTGAACCGCCCACCAGTTCAAGTAGTCCATCTTCGGAGCCCCCTCCGGGCTTCCCAGGAGGATCTTCCCCGACTTCACCCACAGACCGAACTCCACGTTCGTCGTGAACCCGGGGAGCTTCTCCAGATCTCGCGGGACCCAGAAGACGATCTGGTCCGACATGTTGAGGTACTTCTTCTCCCACGACACCTGCTTCGAGTAGTCAAAGGGGTCGGGAGGGGTATCCCTCCACACCGGAGAGAAGACCACGCCGTCGTACCCGAGTTCCTCCAACATCTCGATCGCCTCGGTCCTCCAGTTAGGATCCGTAGCCTTTCGAGGCGACGGCCCAGCGAGGAACAGAGACTTGGAGAACGAGTCGGGAGGTGTCTCTCCGGTGTAGACAACAATCATGCTCACTCTACCCCTTACTCGTAGAACGCCTGATACAGGTTCTGGGCCAGTCGGAAGCTGTCGTATGAAGCGGTGTCTCCCTGCACGACGCCTCGGAAGTAGATCGTCTTCATGACGTCCAAAGAGTCCTCGGGTCGGAATCGCGAGAGAAGGACCTTGTCCAGACGGTTCACGCCCGAGGCGAAAGCCGAGTTCATGAGAGAGCGAATCGCTGACTCGTTTGACACCCAACGGACGGCAGACTCCTTCTCCCAAGCCGTCATCGTAGGTCCGTCAGCAGTAGCCTCATCGAAGAGCTTCGTCCGGACGATCATCAGCTCTTCCATCCGGGCAACTTCGATCAGGACGGAGATCAGGTGTTTGGATTCCCCGGAGACCCGAAGGAAGACACCCTTCCCGAGGGCCGCCTGGCCGAGGTCTTGGAGGATGGGGTGGTAGTCCTTCGGGTACTTGATCTGCGTCTCCCGGTACCAAGCCAAGACGAGCTTGGTCAGCCCGGACACGATCGCGGTGTCGACGGCCTGGAGAGCCCTCAATTCCAGGTACGAGTTGGGCTCGTTCCAGAAATCTAGGTCGATCCTCCTCGCGGAGGGCTTGGATTGGGGTTCCGGGGTTCGGTACGGCGCCACAGCAGTACCCTTGCTATTCGATAGCCAGGGTAAGTAGTCCGGCCCCTTTCGGAGCGTCCATGAGCAGAGATCAAGTCCTAGCCCCCGAGTTCCTGGACATGGTAGCGTTCTACCTGGCGCTGTCGTCCGTGGACCAGGCTCTGGTCAACTTGGAGGGCGGCGACACGGGCGGGATCGACCGCGAACGTCTCCAGAAGCACCGAATGGAAGCGGCCCCGATGCTTCGTCGAGTCGCGGGCTCGGTCGACGCCGGGATCGATTCGATCCTCCGCGACGCCTCCGAGAAGGCGAAGCTCCGGGTGAAGGGACGCCTGGATACGGCCGTCCGCGGGAACCCCATCGCCTCCTACGCGTCCCGAGTGGATTTCCTGGAGTTCTTCCTCCCGCGCCTGAAGGCCCACAACAACGTCCTCCGCGACGTGTTCGGAGACGCCTCGTCTCAGGCGATCCGGATCGTCCAGGCCGCCGAAGTCGAGGCCCCCTACTCGCGCCTCTTCAAGCTCGCCGGCACGCGTATGGCCGCGGGCGGAAAGTTCTCGCTCCTGAAGCGCTGGACCCAGGAAGCGACCGCGATCTGCGGAAACCCCGTCTCTGAGATCGAAGAGGTCTCGGTCGACGTCGCTTCTACGGACGCCATCCTCGATCGCGTCGAGAACAACAACCGGAAGCTCGACGTCCTCGACCCCACTGACCCGGAAGCTGCCGCGACGACGGCCGAGAACGCCGAGCTTCTCAACAAGGTGAGCCGAGTCGCCGAGAAGTCGAAGGACCCGGCCTCGGTGAAGGCCCACGCCGCCGCCCGTATCGCGAACACGGGTCCGAACGACTCGAAGGGCGGATCTTCGGCGATCGCCGCTCACCTCAAGATGACCCCCGAGCAGGAAGAGTCTCTCCTCGTTCGCGGAAAGGCCGTGATCGCGGCCGGAGCTGGATCGGGAAAGACCCGCGTCCTCGCCGGCAAGGTCATCCACCACATGCAAGACCTCGGCCTGTCGATGTCGAACATCATGGCCGTGAGCTTCACGATCAAGAGTTCCGGCGAGCTGAAGGAGCGCATCCTGAAGTACGGGAAGGAGATCGGCTACGATCTTCCGAACCCCGACTCCAACTGGGACGCCTACGCCGGGATCGGTACGACCCACTCCATCGGTCGCGGCATCCTGAAGAAGAGCGGCAGTGGTTGGAAGACCAACCCGAAGACCGACACGATCAAGGGCGGAGACATCTCGAAGCTCCTGAAGGTCGCGATCGCTCAGGTGAAGATGCGTTCGGCTGGAGGGGCTCCTCCCGCGCCTCCTCCCTCAGCCATGAGCTTCTTCCCGAGCGTCGCTCCGAGCGCGGGGATGAGCGCGGAACCGGACCAGGATCCGGCGGATCAGAAGGACCCGGCGCTGGAGTCGAAGTCCCCCGTCCAGAACCCGGTGAAAGACACCTCGCCCCTCACGTTCTTCCTCACCGACGAGGGTCGCTTCAAGACGCTCGTCAACGCCTCGATCGATACGATCCGAGACTTCCTCGGCGCCTTCCCGAACGTGAAGCTTCAACCGAAGTCGGGGAACGGGTGGTACGTCCTCGAAGTCTATGGGCCTGGGATCACCCGCTTCGGAGACGACCTCGCGAGCATGCGCATCAACGGCATCTCGCTCTCCTACAAAGAGGCGGATCCTCGCTTCCGATCGCCCAACCGCTTCGTCGCCTTCTCGAAGCGCGAGTTCAACTACGACGACGTGGTGAGTCAGATCCGAGAGAATCTCGGCTTCGACCAGGCCGAGAACGCCGTGAAGGCGCTCGAAGGCTTCTCGGCGAAGGATCCGAAGGACCTCACGGGCGAGGATCTGGAGATCCTCGAAACGATCGTCATGAACCCGCTCGTCGCGGCTGGTCTCACCTCTCGGAACGTCCTGCTGAAGCAGGCGTCGACCCCGAAGAAGGCTGCGGACGAGCCTGGCGAAGGGTTCGAGCCCTCGGGAGAAGCCGATCCGGAGGTCTCCGACAAGGGGATCGACACGGCCAGTCGTCGGAAGCTTCAACGCCTGGACTACGAGGGTTCCCCCTTCTACACCTACCTCCACACCGCTGCGAACCAGTGGTTCAACATCGGCGCGACCGATGACGACTTCAAGATGGAGGACAACAAGGGGAACAAGAAGGACATCCCCATCGGCGAGTTCGCTCGCTTCGTCAGCTTCAACAAGAACGGTCTGAAGGCCCCCGGCTCCCTCTTCCAGGAGGGCTCGGAGATCGAAGACACGGGCTTCGGAGAAGACGAGGACGAGGGCTTCCAGAAGCCCGGCGATCTCGCTCCCGGGATGTCGAAGAAGATCTTCGCAGCCGTGTACGGAGCGTACGAGTGGTTGAAGGGGAACATCGTCCAGTTCAAGGGACGCCTCGACTACGACGACCAGTTGGTGATCCCCTCGCGTGAGCTGATCGAGAACCCGGCGCTCCTCGCGAAGTACCAGAAGCAGTACAAGTGCGTCCTCGTGGACGAAGCCCAGGACCTCAACGCCGCCCAGCACCTCATGTTCGGGCTGATCTCCGGGTACATCGACCCGAAGACGCTCGCGCCGAGGAAGGACGGGAAGATGTCTGCGGACACCTTCGCCCTGATCGGCGACGACAAGCAGGCGATCTACGAGTTCCGAGCGGCCGACCCATCGAAGTTCATCGAGAAGTCGGATCTCGTCCCTGGAGGAGAGGGCTTCACCACGAAGCTCCTCGACACGAACTTCCGCAGCGGCAACGTGATCGTCGAGGCGGCGAACAAGCTGATCGCCTACAACTCGAAGCAGATCCCGATGGTCTGTAAGACGGACCCGGCGCGCGGCGAGGGCTCGATCTCTCGCGTCGAGACGAAGGACCTCGCAGCGGCCTCGGAGATGATGAGCGACGCGATCCTCTCCGAGTACGAGGAAGCGAAGCACGACGGTTCGGCCGATCGCTTCTTCCAGCGCTACGGGCTCGCCGTCCGCACGAACAAGGAAGTCTACCAGTTCGCGATGAAGATGATCGAGAAGGGGATCCCCTTCCGGTCCAAGAAGAACTTCCTCGGCGGGCCCGCGGTCGGTCCCGTGATCGGGATCTTCTCTGTACTCCGGACCGACAACCTCGACGCGAGGAACGACGGCGTGATCGCGGGCATCCAGGCCCCCGACTTCGGTCTGAACGGGATGACCGTTCGGAAGAAGCTCGAAGAGCTGGGCGTGAAGGACTACTACGACTTCCTCGTGAACGAGCGTGGCGCGAAACGCGTCTACTCGTACCGGAAGATGGCGGACAACCTTCAGGAGTACGCGGACTACCTCGAAGAGATCGTTCGCGTCGGCGAGAAGGGAAGCGCCTCGGACGTGATCGACCTGATCCTCAACACGAAGGGTCCGGACGGCGATACCTTCGCGGACTCCCTCGCGGCCAGCCTCATGGAGGACGGCGAAGCGATGGAGGAGATCCAGATGAAGGCGGACGCCGAGACCGAGGGAAAGATCACCCCCGAGATGCTCGCGAACTACGCCCTCGCTCCCGTCGAGCCCTTGCGGAAAGCCGCCGCTCGATTCCCGACGGCCACCGAGTTCGTCAACTACATCAAGGGCCTCGTCGAGTCGAACAAGAAGAACGTGGACGACGGAGACGCGAAGGCGGACGCCGTTCAGATCGACACGGTCCACGGGTGGAAGGGTCTGGAGGTCGCGAATCTCTACGTCCCGATGTGGGATGGAGGTTTCCCCCACGCTCGCTCGAAGGCGAGCCCTGCGCTCATGGAGTCGGAACGTCGACTCGCCTACGTCGCGCTCACCCGTGGTCAGAACAAGGTGACGATCCTCGAACCGAAGACCGTCAACGAGAAGCCCGTCGGCCCGAGCCAGTTCACCTACGAGGCCTGTATCCCGCTCGTAGGGACCGCCGTACCGCCCTCCGGAGCCGGAGAAGAGGGAACGGAGGCCCCCGCGAAGAAGGCCTCCCTAGAGAGCTTCCTGCTCCCCGTACGGGAGGAGCCGACTTTCGGGCCGATCGAGGACCTCTCGTCCGAGGTAGACCTCGAACGGAACTGGGACTTGAACTCGAACGGAGAGGTGAGCTGACATGACCACCGTAACCGCCGCAGGCGGAACCTTCGTCATGATCAGTCGGGAAGAGCTGGAGGAGTGGCTCAACTCGATTGGCTTCGCCGGGAACTGGGACCGGGACACCCGCTACCAGGGCATCTACCTCCTGAAGCTCTCCCCGACGGTCGCCGTGAAGCTTTCCTCGACGATCGGCTCGAAGGATGACGTGATGGGAAAGGGGCGAGCCGCTATGCAGCTGTCCCTCGTCTCAACCGTCACCGGCCGAACCCTCAACAAGAAGGCCCAGGGCCAGGACCACTTCAAGAGGACCTCGGGCTGGAAGAAGACCTGGGCCGCTGGCATCGACACGATGAAGAAGGCCTACCTCTCCTCGGCCGACTTCTATGATGCGATCTCCGTGATCCCGGATCGCGACGCCTATCGCACGGACCTCCTCCAGAGGATCGAGGCGATCCCGGGATGGGACAACGATGGGGAGCTGATCTCGATCAGCCGGAAGGTCGACCGTGGGGGCGTCCTCATGAAGGGCGAACTCCAGGCGATCGAAGACGCCGAGAAGCGTCCGAAGCCGAAGGCTCCCGACCCTCAGCGCATCGAACCCGGAAACGCTCCTGGGGAAGGCGTCACCTACCGAAGCCCGGAGGTGATGAAGGATCTTCGACTCGACGCGCTCCGGAAGCTCTGGGTGATGGCGAAGCGAAGCAACGACGAGTGGACGATGAACTTCGCTCAGGACATGGCCACCAAGTGGATCGACCCGGGTCGACGCCTCTCGGGCCCTCAGCTCCGCGTCATCGGTGACAAGTTGCACCAGTACCGAATCCCCGACAAGAACGGGGAGCCGGCGTTCAACCTGTTCTAGTCCATGATGTAGACGACGCGGGCTCCGAGATCCTGAAGCTCCTTCGCGGCAGCTTCGCAGAATGCGGTGCGCTTTCCGGCTTGACCCGCGCCACCCGAGAACTCCCACCCCTTCGATCGAAGGAAGAAGGCGGACGCCAACCCTAGCCCGGACGCAACGGTCGGGCGCGCGACGCTTCTCGGAAGCCACACGAAGTCCATGCAGCAGGTCCCCGTGTCGGGGACCGCTTCAGCTGCGCGTGTTCCAGCCTCTCTGGCTTTCTTGAGGCGCTCGGAAAGGTCCATCGAGAACCCTTACGCCGCCTCGAACTACGGGCTCTGGGGCGTAGGAGGCGTCGGGGACGGGGGGAGGGCCGGAAGAAGGTTCTTCAGGATCATCTCCCAAAGACCCACGGCCGAGGCTCCCGCAGTGAAGCCCTTCCCGAGAGCCTCTTCCCACGGGATCCCCGTAGCGAGCTGAACGCCGATCGAGGAGAGGATTCCGAGCCCCGCGGCGACCCACGGCACGTACTTCGCCCCGACCTTGTTCTGGAGGCCGAAACGGTTCGCGATGTAGACCGCGAGACTGATCCCGAGACCCACGGCGAGAGGCCACTGGTGGTCAGCGAGAGCCGAGATGAAGGCTACCAGCGAATCGGTGTTCATGGGGTCACTCCTTGAAGAACGGAGCCGGCTGAAGAGCCGGATCCGGAGTCGTCCGGGTACGCCCGCGATCCATCGGACGACCTTCGAGAAGGTATCGATCCGCCGCCGCGTAGCCCTCGCCGTAGCCGGTCGGAGAGATCTGACCCGCCGCCGTGACGCCCGTCGCCTGAGTGTTCCCGTTGCCGTAGACGGCGAAGGTCATGATGACCATCTGAAGCTCGTCGCCTTCGGAACGGATTCGGTTCGGGGCCGCTCCGGAGAACGCCTCCTCGTGGAAGTTACGAACGAGGAGCGCCTTCCCAGCGAGGACCGCCCCCTTCAGGACGGGCCGGAGGCTAGACGGGAAGGAGTCGCTCACCCAATCCACCGGGCCGCCCGGGGCCGAACCCGAGAGAACGAACGCCGCGCCGCCGCCTCGGTAGAGACGGAACTTCTTCGTGCCCGCGGGGGTGAGGGTCGTGAACGGGGTGTACAGAAGGATCCCGCCGTCCGACATCGAGAGGAGCGATCCCGGGTCGTTCAAGAACCGGGTGTACTCCAAGCCTCCCGTCGTGAGGGGAAGGTCCGAGTAGATCGGACGAACGCCTCCCGGATAGGTCCGCATCGCCGACGCGTTGTCGTCAAGCGGGTTCTCCGAGAAGAAGTCCGAGTCGCTCGCGAGGATACCCAGCGGAAGGCGCTCGGTCATGCCTCCGAGCGAGATCGCCGAGTTCCCCGGGCCGCCGTTCACCGGAAGGTTGACGCCGCCTGCGAAGGGACCTTCGGTGACGACGGCTCCGACCGGGTGGTTGTTGCTCGACGGGTAGAGGCCGAGCCCCGTTCCATCGAGGAGTTGAGCCGCCTGGTTCAGCGGGACGAACGGCACCGGAGCCGTCCCGTACGACATCGTGATACGGGTCGAGTTGCCGTCTTCTCCGACCTCTCGCGAGACGAAGATCACGCGGTCGGCCAAGGCGAACGCTTCGACGAAGAGGCTGGTCGTGGGATCCGAGTTGACGGCCTCGGCCAACGACGCGGCCAGGTCGAGGGTGTTGGCGCCGATGAAGTCGGCGCCTCCGACGAACGTCACCGAGATCACGGTCTGGATCTCGATCGAGAGAGCCCCGGTGACTCCGTTGATCAGGTTGGCGTTCGTGAGCTGGATCGAGATCCCGGCTCGCGACGTGTTCTTTCCCTGACCTTCGGTGAAGGCTCGCGGAAGGACGCGCCACGGGAGGGCCGAGGGAGAAGCCGGGATACGGTCCGCGGCTCCGGCCGTGGACGAGTCGATGTACCCGGCGTCCAGCTCGGTTCCGAGGAACATCCGGCCACCGATCTTCCCGGTCCCGAGCGTCGTGTAGAAGTCCATCGACGCGACGACCTGGAGAGCGCGCGGGTTCGGACGCTGGACGTTCATCACACCCGTCGTCGGATCGAACTGCTCGATCGGAGTCGCGAGCTGGAACGCGTCGTTCTGACTGATCTGGCCGTAGCGCGACTCGTAGTCCGCGATCTGGATCGTCGATCCGTCTCGCGTCATGTACGGGTCGCCCTGATAGACCGTCCGCTCGTACGCCTGGTACAGGGCATCCCCTCGCGGAGCCGCGCACGGAAGAACCATGCTGACGTCCGTGATCTCGGGGTTGCTCCCGTCCACGATGTCCGCTCCGGTTCCCGTGTTGCGACGGGCGAGGACGAGGTTGTTCTGGTTGATCCAGCCCTCGGAGAACCCGAAGACCACGCACTCCACGACGTAGTTGAAGCTCGTGAAGGTGTTGCCCGAGACGAAGCCCGGGACGCGAGTGATGTCGATCGCGGACTCAGGGACGAGGTACGTGTGAGCGTTCGCCGTTCCCGTGACGTCGTTTCCTCCGCCCTGACGGACGAAGAGCGTCTGCTGATCGGCTCCCGTACGAAGAAGGTTCGTCGGTGGGTTCACGATCGGAGTGAGACGGTCACCTTGGAACCCGCCGATGTACGTGGGATCGAGGTGGGCCAGGAAGTCCTGGAGTTCGTAGACGCCGTAGAGGCGCGCGATCCCGAGGTACGGGGGAAGCTCGACGCCGTTCAGACCATTCCCGAGGTCCGACGAGATCACGTCTGAGTAGAACTGTTTCCGCCCGCCGTACGCCGGATGCGGCGGACCGCCAACTGTGCCCCGGTGTCCGTAGGGGATACCAGCGCCCGTCGCAAAGAGGATAGGGTTGACCCGGTTGGCCGCGGGGGACCCGCCGTTGTCTTCACCGCCGATGATGTAGAAGACTTCCGACGTGTCATCAGTCTCGTCGCAAAAGAGGTGGTTGATTCCGGGCATGAACGGATCCGTCGGAGCCGTTCGAACGTGGTAGGGGATGTCCTGACGACCGAAGCGGGGCATGTACTCCGGCGGAACCGGGTAGCCCATCTTGAGGCCCGTCGTGAAGATCGCCGCCCCGTCCTTCAAGGTGGCGTCGAGGTAGGCGACCGGGCCGAGGAGCGACGGGTTCGCCGTCGTCGTCAGCGCCTTCTCCGTCATGTTCTTCTTGATGAAGGGACGGAAGAGAGCCGTCTTCGAGCCCGGATCCACGAACAGTTCGTGCTCCCGGTCCTGTTCCGAACGCCCGACGACGAAACCGCCGTAGGCCGGAGCCAGCGGAGCGTCCTCGCCCTTCGACGAAAGACGGTTCCAGAGCTGGATGTGGGTGGGGTCGTACTCGCGCTCTCCCGCCGGGAAGGGGGCGAGCGTCGAGAACTCCGGATCGAGAACCGAGGGGACGTTGCGGAGGAACGTCGCCGCGCTCGCCACGGCCGAGAATCGGACGATCTCGTCCGCCACACGGGTACTCGAACCCCGGTTCGGGTGCCACATCAGCGTCGAGGTGATGACGGCCTTCGAGTTGACCGGAACGACCTTCGCCGGAGAGCCCGTCTGCTGAACCGCCAGCGTCCCGGTGTTCGCAGCGTTCCACGGGTTCGCCGCGCCGCCGGAGATGTTCGCGAGGTCGGTGAAGACGAGCGCCGCGCCGGCCGGTCCAGGGATACGACCCTTGTCGTCCTCGGCGTTCATGAACATGGAGCGGAACTCCACGATCACGGTCTGACCCGCGTTGCTGGTGAACGCGTTGAAGTCGGCCGAGAGCGGGACGACAACCATCTGGTCCGCCGTATCCGCGATCTGATCCGTGTACGCCCCGCCCGTAGCGGCTGCCGTACCGGCCCCTACGACCTTGAAGGCGCCGTTGTTGTCCTTGGACAAGGCGTTCCCGTACACGATGACGTAGATGAGCGAGGAGGCTCCGGTGTGGTCCCGGCCCCCGTCCGTCAGCATGTCACGAAGCGTCCGCTCCCCGCGGAGAAGCGGAAGCGTGAACGTATCGAAGTTCAGCCCGAGAACCTTGATCTGGTGACGGGTATCCGGGCCGGTCGGGTTGATGAAGTTCGCGCTCGTGGAAGGCACCGCCGTGAAGACGAGCGCCGGGTTGAGAACCCCTCCGAGAACGATGAAGGGACGCTCGAAGTTGAGCGAGTGGAGCGGGTACATCGCTCCCGGGTGCTGGGCGGGGGTCTCCCCGATCGCCGCCGCCGTCGTGATACGACCGGCTCGGAAGGCGTTGTCCAGGGGCGAGCCCGGGACCGGAAGCGGGAAGGTCGGGGCGTAGGTCGGACCGCCCTCGAAGCGGAGCTTCCAGGGGTGCTGGTCTCCGGGATTCGAGGTATCCGACAGCCACATCTCCACCGGCGAGACGTGACGGACGGCCTGGGGGTTCGGGCTCTGGGGGAAGCCCGCGCGCGCCCCGCCCACCCCATCAGCTCCGCCGAGGTGGATGAGGATCACGGACCCGTTCGTCCAACCGTCGCCGGTCGGGTTGTTCAGGAAGCCGTTCGGCTGGAAGTCCGCCCCGACGCCCCAGCTCGCCGCCACGCTCGAATCGAACGTGGTGTCGGCGAAACCGTTCGTGGTAGGAGCGTTCGGGTCGATCATGACCGTCACGCCCGGCTGAAGGGCCGCGCTGTCCGACCAGATCGTCCGGATACCGTCTGGACCGTCGATCTGATCGACCTGATTCGGAGGCGGGCTCGTGTTGACACCCCAGAGGTACGAGACCTCCGTGGTGGTGACGCCGAACGTATCGCCGCCCGTCCCGGCCTTCTTGAAGGTCGTCTTCAGGTCGCCGCGAACGAGCGAGGCGACGCCGTGCTGGAGGATACGGGTGTAGTCCCAATCCCCAAAGTTCACCGATCGACGAAGGTCGACGATGTCGTCTCGGGTGATCTGGTCGGCGAAGACTCCGTCCGGACGCGAGTCGTAGAGGGAGACGACGGTTCCTGCGACGTGAACCCGGGCCATCGTCCCGTTGCGGCCGCGCCCCCCGGTGACTCCGGGACCGGGCGTCGGAACGAAGATCGTGTTGACCGAATCCGTCCCGTTGAAGGCGATGATCTCTTGGTTGATACCGGTGTCGAGGACGAGGAACCTCGTCGTGACACCGACCGGGAAGAGGGCCGGATCCGAAAGGGCCGAACCAACGAGGTTCGTGAGGACGATCGGACCCGTCTGGGTTGCGGTGATGTCGCTCGTGAGCGTCGCTTGGAGAAGCGGGCGAGCCCCCGAACGCGGATCGGGAAGCGTATGGGAACTCGGAGTCCGCTCCGAGGCGCCGTTCTGATTCGGGTTGCCGCTGGAGGTGACCGCCACGAAGGGGCTCGTGTTCCGGCGGAAGACGCCCGCGATCGGAATCGCATAGACGTAGCCGTCGATCGTTCCGAGGCCGTTCGCCGGATCACCGTCGCCTGCGCGCCAGAGCGAAGGATCGCCCAGCTCTTCTCTCATGTTCCCGAACGTGAAGGCGGAGGACACCGTGGCCGTCCCCTGAGCCTTCACCTGCGGGTCGTCGAGACCGTCCGGGTAGTTGGCGAGATCGACGCTCGTTCCGAGCGAGTCGCCCGAGCCCACGACGCGGATACGGTATTGAAGCTGGACGCGCTTCGTCGTCTCGAAGCCGATCGCCGGATCTTCGAGATCGTCGGTGACGTTCGTCCCGCCGAACTCCACGTTGCCGTACTTCCAGATCGTGGAAGCCGAGGGCTTGTTCACCGTGGAAGGGTTGGGAGAGACGAGGGTCCGCCAGACTTCCAGGAAGACGAAGTCCGTACGGGAATCCGTCGTCGGAGGCGGGAAGAGAGCGACGCGGTTGAGGACGCTGTCGGAGATCCTTGTCCCGGCCACCGGGAAGACCCAGCCGTTCACCGCCGCGATCAGAACAGGGGAAAGCTCCTCGACCGAATCCACGACTCCGGGAACGCCGATTCCGAACTGGTTCGCCCAGAGCGGGTCGACCTGGTAGTCTTCCCTAGCGCGCGTCGGATCGACGAAGAAGCCCGAATGGACCTGGGCTCGAACGACCTGAGAGAGATTCTCCCAGTCGATCTGAGACATCAGGTTCAGCTCAGAGTCGAGGGGTGGCTTGTCCTTCTGCCACACGACGGCCGTGAACTGACGTGCGAAGTCAGACAACGTTCGGGAAACTCCGGGACCCCAGTACTCAGCCATGAGTTCTCACTTGTACAGAACCGCGTAAGAGGCGAGGTAACGCTTCTCGACGGTCGATTTGTTGATGAAGGCCAAACGGAGCTTCGTTCCTGGGTCGCAGACAGTCATCGGAGTCAAAAGGCTCACCCGAGAGTACCCGCCCCCGTCGTTGGCCGAGAGGTAGACTTCCCAATCGGTTGGAGATTGATCCACTTCGACGAGCCCCTTCGAAGCAGCGTCGTTCGCTCCGGCGCTCGGCCCGTCGTATGCCATGACGTCCGGAGTGACCACGTACTCGTGGATCTTCCAGTACACCATGAAGCTATCCGAACCGGCAGGGACGTCGGTTGAGATGTCGATCGTATCCGTGATGAGGCACCCAGGGCGAACCGGGCTGAGCGTGGAGTTCTGAGGAAGAACCGCCACCGAGTTCGGAGCCAGGCCCTGGTTCAAGACTCCGCCCCGCCCGACCTGGGCCCGAGTCGTGTACCTCACTGGCGGAGGTCCCGGGCTCGCCGGGAAGGCCGCCGTCAGGTCCAAAGCATCCACATCCGCCGACGTCAGAAGAGCGTTGTAACGGATGAAGTTGTAGGACGGGAACGACTTCAGCACTGAAGCGAAGACGGCGTCTACAAGGTTGGACGGACCCAAGAGCTTCGAGCTGATGGTGATCGGAGGAGGAAACACCCCCTCCGGAACTTCCACATAGAACTTGCCGTTCGATGGGATCGGAGGCGACCCCGGAAGAGGCGTCGGAGAAACCTGTACGATCACCGATGTGGACTCGGGTCCAACGTTCGGGAGTCGATTCAGGTCGGCGAAGATCCTCATCAGTTAGCTCTACCGTCGCTCCCTCATAGGGACACGACCGAGTCCAGTGTTTTTCACCGTTAGGTCGCTCACCTACATGGGGGTTGGGTTCAGGCGGCCGGAGGCGGATCGGTCGGTTCGATCACCGTCGAATCCTGGGAAGGGTTCGGATCGGTGGCCGGAGCCGGAGGAGGCGTCGGCGCGGAGGCAGGAGCCGGGACGACGACTTCGGTCGTAGCCGTCGTCACATTCACCGCTCCCGGAGCCGCCTCGACCGAAGCGCTGCTGTCCAGAGTGTGAAGGACCTGGTTCGCCTTCGTGTTGACGAAGCGACGAATGGTGGTGATGAGGACGTCGTAGGCGACCTTGCACAGGATACCGGCGGAGCCGTAGGTCATGAGGTGACCCGCGAACTCGTAGCCTTCCTTGGTCAAGGAGGGTTCGGCCGGGAGCCAGGGAATCAGGCCCAACAGGAGACCCACCAGAACAGGCTGAGCCGGTAGCGTCGCATCGAAGATTCGAATCCACAGCGGATCCGGCGGAGGAACCGCCTTACCAGCGGAGTCCCGGTACGTGACGGCCCGACCGTTCACGGTCAGAGTCGAGAGAATGTGACCATTCTCGTCGTACATGGGCGGAGTCTTGAATGCCTCGACGGCCTTCTTCGCCGCTTCCCCGAACGCGCCGATCACGATCGCGGAGATCAGGATTGTCGGGGAAGAGAGAATGTCGATCAAGGATTGCATGACGCCTCCTCAGATCTCAAACGATAGGTAGAAGAACGCCTCGGGGCTTTCGACCCCGAGGCGTTCTTCGTTCGCTTGGCCGCTGCTTCTACCCTAACGGTATCTGACGATGTCCAACCGCTTTCCTTCGAAAGCACCTCGAACGAAAGTCGCGAAACGATCAGAGATCTCATCGAGCGGATTGTGACCCTCAGAGGTCACAAGGGTCTGAGAAGAACGATCGAAGTGTAGAGACACCTTCTCCCGGCTGCGACTGGGTTCGAAGAAGGTCACCGTAGCCGCATGAACGCTATTCTCCCCCACCGGAGTACGTTCGAAGATGATCTCCAAGGTAGTAGCTGAGCGATCCCCTTCCGCTGGAAGTCGGAGTTCCAGACGCGAAGTCTCCTCGTTGAGGAAGAGACTCACGTCGCTTCTCTTCTGTCCTGAAACGGGACTGAGCGTGAGTGGCTCAACGAACCTCTTCTCCCACAGCTGGTAGAAATCCTTCGCGAGTTTCTTACACGCCTCCTGATGAGCCTTGGGGTTTGGATCAAGGAATTCCACCAGGCTGTCGATCTGACAGACGGCGGTTCTGATTTGGGTCATAAGTGATCTTTCGAGTGTGGGGGTTGTTCGCCGAGCTTCGGCGATGATGCTTCGAGTCCACAGGGTGTCCCCTGTTTCGGACCAGAAGTACACATTCTAACTCTGTATACGGAAACTAATACAAAAATCGTACTCCTGTCAGTAGCCCGTACTACGGTATGGTGTGTATGCCCGACTCAAAGAAGATCTCCACCCGCATCACCTTCGACCCCGATCTCCTCGACTGGCTCAAGGCCGAATCGAAACGTCGTCGGATGTCGATGTCTCACATCATCCGCGAACTCGTCCTGAGAGAGATGACGGGGGAAGGATCGGCTCTCGCCGTATCTAGATTCCTGGAACAGAGGTCGACGGAGAAGAAGTGACGTGTTCCTCGAAAACATGGAATCGGCGGGATGGTCTCCTAAGAGAATCCACCCCGCCGAATTGAATTTTTACCTAGAATCAGGTTGGACGAGAGGTCGTGTTACTCGACAGTACGGATCGTCCAGAGGTCGTCCGCCAGATTCGAGTTCAGGAGGTAGGCGTAGGGCATGGTGAAGTACCCGCTCTGACCCCAGCTCGCGCCCCAGCTGTTGCGGACGATGAAGCGCTGGGAAGCGTCGTCAAAGCCCACGCAGAGAACCGCGTGGCCGCCGAGGCACTGCTCGGAAGCCGTCGGGAGGTTGAGCACCCCCGACTTCGCCACCTCGGCGCTCTCGAACGCCTCGTAGACCGAGAAGCCGAACACGACCGGGAATCCCGAGGCAAGACACGTCTTCATCGCTTCGAGCGTCTGGGGAACGCGGGCGTAGGAGACCGCCTGGTTCAGAAGACCTTCCTTGAAGGCCGCCGCAGACGGCTTCTTCTTGAAGGCCGTGATGACGTACGGCCAGGTCTTCTCCGTGCAGACGCCCGACTTCACGACGGTCTTGATGCCGTCGCGGATCTGGGCTCCGGCGTCCTGCTTGATGGTGTGCTCCATCGCGCGCTCGTTGTAGTAGATGAACAGGCGCGACGGCGTCATGAAGGTCGTCCCGCCGGTCTCCTTCGCCTTCGCGAAGGCGTAGGCACCCGCGATCGCGTTGCCAGTGCAGCTACCGAGCTGGCCCTGGTCGTAGACCGGGGGGCAGGTCCCGCGAAGGTCGATCTTCGTGGGGAGGAGATCCTTCCGAATCGGGGCCGCCGCGAAGATGTGGTCGCGGTGATCCGGGAGATCCGGGTGCCATCCGTAGTTCTTCTTCGACACTGAACTCTTCTTCACCATGGTGTATCCTCCAAAGCCCCAACGACCTATACAGGCCATAGGTGAGCTAAAGGGAATCCATGATTTGAGAGTCGATTAGGGCGTAAAGGCCCTCGACATTCTCATGATACGCATACTCCTATTCCTACTCGCTGCGTCCATGGTCTCAGGGTGTTACTTCAACCTAGACGCGCTTCGCGGGACGGGACGTTTGGACGTCGGAGCGTCCGCAGACGCCGGAACCGACTCGGCTGATTAGCTCGGACCCGCCGAGCTGTAGTTCAGAGTGGCGCTGTAGATCGAATCGTCGGCCGGAACCGACCCGTTCGAGGCCAGCACAACCAGCCAGTACGTGTGAGTGGTGAAGTCGAGGGTCTCGGGAGAACCTGGAGTGACCGACACGTTCTGTTCGGTCGTAGTACCGTTGTCGGTCGTGTTGGCCAGAGAAGTCGGAGCTGTACTGGTTCCGTCTCCCTTGTACAAGACGAACAACATCCGATCTCCAGCCGTGGGCCTCACAGCTCCAGGCTTCACTCTCACGGTGATGGAACTGAGCACATCCCCGTTCGAGAGGAACTGAGAGAGGTCCAGTTTCGCCAGCTGGTTGGAGCGAGTCGGAGAGTTCTTCGAGGTGATACCCGCTCCGATACCCGGGTAGTACCAAGGAGCCGAAGGGACCGCCACGAGATCCGAAGTGATTCCTTCTGCCTGGAATCCTTGGGCCGAGATCTTCTTCGTTCGGACCGCCGGAGTCGTGTAGAGGAAGTTCCCTCCCACGACGTTGGCCGACGCCGACACGTTCACGCCCGCGGAGATATTCCCGGTCGGAGCCGAGATGTCGCCCAGCGTGATGACTCCGCCGAGGAGATCGACGCGGAAGACCTCGAAGGCCTTTCCGCTGAAAGGGGCTCCGATGCTGATCGTGTTCGAGGTGACTCGGATCGCAGCGGCGTTCGCTACGGAGGTCGGGTCCGGGGCCGAGATGTGGAGACCGACCGAGGTGTCGATGTTCTGGACGCCCGCCACAATCGAAGGACGATGGCTGCTCAGGATGCCCAGGTAGTTGTAGTAGTCGTCCGCCCCGAAACCCACGTACGAGGCCGAGTAGAAGCGACACGTACCAGTGGTGGGCGCTACGAACACAGGCGCCGAACCATCCAGCCTAATCAGCTGGAAGTCGCCCTGGTTGGCTACCGCCCCGGGGTTGCTACAACCTACCAGACGATAGAGACCTCTGACGTCGGAGACCGGAACAGCGTTGTAGCTGAGGACCTCGACGAGCGTTCCACCGCTGAGGTCGACCTTACGGTGGGTGAACCCGGCTCCAGCGGCGATATGAAGGGTGTCGGTAGCCGACGCGGTGAAGTTGAAAGTGGCTGTCCCCGCCGTCCCCATCCCGTTCGAAACGAGAGAACTGTAGTCGTAGCTACGGGAAGGGGCACCGACTCCGATGTTCGTCGTCTCTATCAGGTGACCCATGCCGAACGCAGCGCCCCCGAGCGAGGGGCTCCGAACGACACGAGTGAGGAAGGGTCCTCGGAACAACTGGTCAGAAACCGGAGGCGTGAGATTCACCGAGGTGAGGCGACCGAAGGTATCGAAGGAGTTCGCCGAGACGGGGGTCTTCTCCGCCGACCGGTACCAGAACTCCAAACTCTCGGTAGATCCGCCCGCGTCGGGGCCATCCTGTACGATCGCAGATCCAGCGAAGAGACGAAGCGTAGGCGGGGGACCTTCGCTCGTGATCCAAGTCCCACCTTGGGTGGCGAGGATGGGGGCGAAACCGAAGCCGGTGAAGAACCGAGGACGGAACGCCGTACAGCCCTTGTAGAGGCTCGCCGGAATCACCGGGGTCGTCCCGTCGAGGTTTCGAACGGTGTAGTGGGTCGGGCTCCCGTTCACCTGGGCGTGGAAGACGTAGAGACCGAGTCCGATGATCTGGATCAGGTCCAGATCGTTCATGAGATACGTCCGATTCGTAGACCCGCCGTCGTGGAACTGATTTCCACCGGTGGTGACTACGATCTCGTCCGTCCCGCTGGCGCTGATGTCGAACTGGTAGCTCGAAACGTTACCCAGGACCGTGTATCCGGCCTGGGGCGCGAAGACGCGGCGGTCCATGTATCCGGCGAAGTTGTCCTGACCGGTGAACGGAATCACGCTGCGACGACCGATGAAGTCGTAGCCCACCTTCTTCGAAGTGGGGTCTGATCCCAGGTCGTACCGGGAAAGGAACTGGGACTGGAAGCCCGCCTCCGCGTCGCCCGGGAGAGTAGAGGAGCCGGCCGGTCGAACTTCGATCGGACCCACGTCCGAGTTGATCACTCGTCCAGCGTGGTAAGCGTCGTCGAGATCGCCGCCGAGCGGATGGATGATGACCGAACCGTCCGCTCCGAAAGAGACGTCGGTGTGCTTGAACTGGAGAGACGAGATCCTCTTCGAAGAACCTCGAACCGTGTCCGCGGATACCGTCAGCGGAGCGTACTCGCGGAAGGACCGCTGAAGAACGATCTTCCATCCGGTCGCGGGATCGAGAGCGACAGCCCCGCCCGGTCCCGTGATACCGTTGAGCTGAACCCCGGCTCCGGGAAGAGTGGCGTACTGGTACGCGTACGGACCGAGCCTCGTCGTGATAACTCCGCCCGAGTTTTGAACCAGGAAGAAGAACCCGGCAGGAGGGATTTCCGTGACGAGGGGAAGGGTCGTCACGAGTTGGGCCGAACCCACCGGGTTCAGGGTCTGAGCTGTGAGAGGCTGGGTGATGATCCGGCGCCCGAAGACGTCGGCGTAGTCACTGTCCCCGAATCCGGAAAGCTCGGAGAGGGTGCTGCTGGCCGAGACACGAACCCCTCCGCCCGTCTGACCGTCCTCCATGGAATAGGGGACGAAGGCCGCGAAGAGAACGACTTCGTGACGTGGGTTGTTCGGAGCGAAGAAGGGATCGAGAGTCGTCGGGAAGACGTCGCTCCCCGGCTGAGGCGTGTGGGAGAGGTACGCCACGCCTGCGGAGTAGTCCACCTCGATGAACTGGGGCTCGTTGATCGACGGATCGAGAACCAGGTTGTTCCCGTCGATCGGACGGCTGAAGTCCGGGACCACGTCTCCGCCGACGGTGAGCTGCTTTCCCGGGAAGAAGACCGTCCGGAATCCGAGGTCGAGAAGATTCCCGGGGTCTTCTCCGGACTTCGTGTTGAAAATCGCCCGATCGGGGGACGACGGAGGGACGAGCGCCGGACCAGAGGTATCCCGATACGAGATCGAGGGGCCGGAGGTCCTCGGGTCGATCAGGTTCGTCAACCGAGCCGAGGCCAGGTTGTTGATGTTGAAGTTGGGGTCGAGGAAGAACGACGAGATGTTGTCGTAGACCTCCAACGTCACCGGTACAGGAGACCCGGTCGCGATCGGGCCGTTTCCGTAGAAGACGGCTCCCGTATCCGGGTTCGCCTCTACGACGCGGCGGAGGGTGAGGTTCGTCGGAGGACCCGCTACGACATTCGTGATCTCGAAGTAGCCGTAGGCGCTCGACGGGTCTCCCGAAGCCAAGGTGGTAGAGGCGTCGTCGACCAGGTTCGTGACTCGAACGATTCTTCCGACCGTGAAGATCGTGTTGAGGACCGGAACGCTGATGTGCCACTCGTCGGCCCCGTACGGACCGCCGACCGGGATTACCGCGTCCACCTGAGCGAGGGGGCGGGGGATCGGAAGCTTCACCGAAGTCCCGAAGTGAGCCCCTGAGGCCGCCGGAATCGTTCCCGCGACGTCGAACCCGCCGGTGATCCAGGTTCCGGTTACCGCCCCGGACTTCAGCGGAGGCATGTACTCGGAGTTGGCGCTCGTCTCCGGAGGCATGAAGACGAAGGTTCGATTCGCCTGGACCTGGCCGGTGATCGGGGCCGGGAACGCCGCCATCCGAGCGACCTTCGGGCGAACCAGGGTGACTGCTCGGCAGCCGTTACCGCTCCCGAAGTAGTTGACGAGAGGCTTCTCCGCATGAAGCGTGAAGGTCTGTCCGCTCATGAGAGCGATACGGAAAAGCTCGAACGGAGCCTTCCCCTTAAAGTTCGGAAGGATCGGTGTCCGACCCCCGGCCAACGAGCCCGTGAATCCTTCTCCCGTGAAGGAGAACATCACGTAGAGGCCTCCGAGGGCCTCGAAGTCCGAGATCGCGTTGATCCCGTACGCGTCCCCCGGAAGAGGGGTAGCCGACCCAGGCATCGGGTACGGACCCGCTTCGAGCGTCAGGGTGTTGGCCCCGAGGTTCACCGCCCACTGCCAATCGCAGTAAGGCGACTTCAGGGTAGGGCCGACGACCTCCCAGGAGATCGGATGGCCGATTAGGGAAGGTCCCTTACCGCCGAACCGGTTCGTGTTCGCGGCGTACGGAACGAAGTCGACGTCCGGGACTCCGGGAAGACCGAGACCCAGCTGGAAGCTGTTTCGCGCCGGAGTCACGACTCCGGTCTGGATTCCGAGATCTGTAGTCCCCGTGTAAGGGAATCCGGAAGACCCTACCCAGGCTCCGAGACCGCCCTGGACGATAGGAGCCGACTGGGCCTGTCCGGACTGAACGGAGTCCCTACGCGTCAGCGGCTCGTTCCAGGGTTGAACCCCGGTAGCCGTGCTGATAGCCTGTTGGAACGCCTTCTTGAGTTTGTCGAGTGTGTCGGTCACAGAAGTGGGTCCGTCCCTGGAAGAGGCATAGCTGCTAAACCGCTCTACCCTCGATGGGGCGTAAGGTCCTACCGTGAAAGTAGTCCTAACCGAGGAACAGCAACGGTGGTGCACCCAGGAAAACCTGGGTGCTGGGTTCGACGACGATGATCCGAACCTCGAACAGTTTTACCACGTATGCGAGACGACCCCCGACGATCGGGTGAGAGCGATTTGCGACTCTCCCAGGTTGTGGTGCGGACAGGGTCGTGGTCACGTGTGGCCCGCACTAGAAGAAGCTGACCCTCCCGATCTCCGACAACAACGTTCGGACCTGTGGGCTCGAATCACGTGTGAGGCGTGCGTGGCTCGGCTCCGGTCGCGAGGGTGTCCGGGGCTCGAAGAAGTCTTCGCGTGACTCTCATCCAGAATTTCCAATCGCTGTCTCAGGACCAGCGATTCCTGAGGACGTCGGTCTTGGGAGATCTCTACCAAGAAGAGATTCGATTCCTGGATTTCGACGTCGCCCACGTAAGAGAAGGGATCTCGAACAACATCGTCGTGTACCTGACGGTAAGGATTCTCACAGAAAACCTCCCCTCCGGAACGACTTGGAAGTTCTCGGAATCGACCTTCAAGAAGACCGGGAGACTGTCCGGATCCAAATTCGTCTCCCAATCAAAAGACGACTCGGCACGAGAGATCGCCCAGGTCATCGAGAATCTCGCCTATCAGATCTCCCCCTACCTCTACGAGGTTGATCCTCGGATAGGTAGAGACATCGGGGAGAACCCCTTCCCCGAGTCTCCGCTCTTCGATCCCACGCTTGAGATCCGTCGACCGGCCCATAACGCCTCGGTCTACTGGAAAGCGCGTGCGGAAGACCCTTCCCCAGGTCCTGATGCCTACGAAGCCCAGGACTCCGACCGGTGCGCGTTCTGTTCCGAGAGCGTAATCTGGGCCCCGTCCCCCGAGGAAATCCTCTGGGGAGGTGGGAATCTGGGCTGGGTCCACCAAATCTGCGCCCCCTGGATCTGATTACCCTCTGAAAAACCGAAAGATCTCAACCATAGGGCGATTAGGCCCCGATAAGTCAGTTTCCCGTCTCAAGAATCCCACGATAGGAGGTGGAGCAACCAGCTCGTTAGATCCCTAGAACGTATGGAATCTATTTCGGTTTCAACGTTCCGAGAACGAAAGGACTCGGTTCCTATGTCGAAGAAAAAGTGGATGGGGGTTTCCCTCATCGTGATTGGTTTCGTAGTCGCGTTCATCTCCTGCGCAGAGTACCCGAGCGGGTCTGGGGCCGAGCCTCCGGACTCGGCGGTGATCGACGTTCCTTCGGTTCCTGTTCATGTGCCCACCGAAGAGGAATCTCGACAGGCCGCCGAAGAGATGCGGCTCACCGTCGAGCGACACATCGCTGAGATGGAAGAGCGCGCGCGAACCTCCTCCCAGACCTTCACCGACGAAGTCCCTACCGTCCACGGAAGCGTCTCGGGTCCCCCTCGACGTCATCTGACGTCCGTCCAATCAGCCCCCAGCGTCTTCCCGAACGCCTCCGGCCCCTTCAATCGCCGGTGGTCCGAAGAGCGACTGATCGGAAACAACCAAGCCCTCTACGACGCCTGCCTTCTCGTGTTCTCGCGGGCCGTAGTGAACGAGGCAAACTGGATCCATCGTGAGTGCGGGACCGGAGAGCCGGGACCCTGCGATCCGCGCGATGACCACAACCATGCCGAGCTAGACGGCCCGGCGATGTTCCAGGTCTTCCGGTACACCCGCTACAACCACGAGACGTTGCTCGGGGCGATGCGTCGTCACATGAACTACGTAACCGAGGAAGTCGAAGCTCGGCGTCCCCGTACTCGTTGGATCTCGGAGCTGGACCTCGAAGGAAACCGCCCCCCTCACTTCCAGGAGACGGATTCCGAAGGGAACCCTCTCAACTGGGAACGAGACTACCTCCCGCGATGGCGCGACATCCTGGAGATGTCTCGTCGCCTCTTCGCCGGACGAGGGGTCGGGGGATGCAGCCAGGCTCCCCTCGTCACCTGGGGAGGGCGATGCGAAGACCGCCACGGGGCGTGCGACGACAGCTTCGGCTGGAACCGAGGCCTCGTTCCCTACGAGTGCGCTCAGGTCGGAACCGGACCCGAGGCTATTCGATCCAGTAACCGCTTCTGGTGTAGCCCGGGCACCGGGTCGTGTCCTAGGGACGCTCAGCGCCCCGGGGCCGCCGTCTCTGAGGCTACGAACCCCGAGCCCTCTCCGGACATCGTAGAGGCTCCTAGCGAGGCTCCCTCGGTAGCAGAGATCCCGGAACACTCCCCTCTCGCTCTTGCCCCTTAGACCCGACGCCCGATCTGAGTCGAGATAGCGTTCAGACGCTGGATGTTCTGACTCGTCGGGTCCGTAGCTCCCTGAAGATCGCCTCCCAACTGATTGACGGTCGTAGTCGCCTGGGAGGCGATCCCCAAGATGCCCTGGATGCTGTCGAAAGCCGAGCGTCGGCCTTGGGAAGAAAGAGCCGAACCGCGGAGAGCCGACTGAGACAACGTCCAGGAGTCGGCCGCCAGACGCATCTGCTGAGCAACCCACTGAGACGCCTGATCCGGAGCGTCGACCGACACGAAGGTGTTGTTGTTCGAGCCGCTCATGTACGCTGCGAGGAGGAGATCCGCCTCCGCGCCACGACAACTACACGTATCGTGCTCCTCGAACGGAGTGAGGTCCGAGAGTCGGAAGGCGGCGTTCGTGACAGGAAGATGAGTGATGGCGTCTCGTGAGCTCATGACGTAGTTCGCGAGCCCGCTCGCGATCATCGCCGTCTGCTCTTCTTCCTGAGACTCGGGGTTGTCCTCACGGAAGATCCGAATCGCGATGTCTGCGCCCGGACTCCGAACGAACTGATCGTCCGAGGCGATCTCGCGAAGAGCCTGGAGAGCTTCCGGGCCGAGAGTAACGCGCCCATCCACCACGGGAGCCCCCGATCGACGAACGGCGTCTGCGAACCGGTAGGCGAGGTCCGGGTCCACGTACTGGAAGGGATCCGTACCCATCAGGACTTCGTAGTTGCCTCCGGGCTCGATGCTGAGCCCGCGACCGTACTGATAGGTCCCGTAGTGCTCGTACCCCACGGCGTCCGAGACGGGGAAGACCGGGGAGAACGTATGGACGGGCTCCTCGATCACGCCCCGCTCCGTGGCGAACACGAAGGGAAGGGGCCCGCTCGGGAAGCGACCTCCGAAGAGCGCCGTGATGTCTCTCGACCAGCGAGATAGGGCTCCGGAGAGCTGAGTGGCGGCGACGCCCGAGATTTCGAGACCGCCCGTCGTAGAAGCCGAAGTCCTCCGAGCCGAGGAAGAAGTCGACCCGAGGTTCTGGTCCGAGAGGGCGGCCGAAAACAGAGCGCTTCGACGTCCGATCTGCTCTTGTCCTGCGGCCGTGTTCGGGTCCGCACCGGTGTAAGCGGCGGAGAGTGCGTCGATGTTTTCCTGTGAAGGATCGGCGGTAACGGCGACCATCGCGTTCTGGACCCGCGGGAAGCCGTTCACGTAGTTCACGAAGGAGTCGTTGCTGAACCCGACCGGATCGTTGTCGAACGCGGAGAGTCCGGCGGGCGTATCGACCGCTCCGAGGACCTGGTAGTAGCCGAACGAGGTCTGACTGAGGATCATCGCCTGGTCGTCCGGATTCGGATGGGAGGCCAGAGCGTCGTCGAGATCCGCCCGCGTCGTTCGCCCTTCGTGGGGGATGTCGATCCCTCGACGAGCTAGACGTCCGTACTCGATTCGAATCGCCCGCGGGTTCGCCGGGGTACCGGACTCGATCGAACGCGTCGCTCGAACAACGTCCGCCGAGATCGTCCCTCGACCCGAGATCCGAGACGCCAGCTGAGAGTCCGACTCGGTAGCGGGAGCCGGAGTCGGCGCCGTCGTAGTGGTCGTCCCGCTCACCGGAGTCTCGGTGTCCACGATGTGGATCGCCTGATTGATCGCGGCGGAGTTCGCCTCGGAGACCTGCTGGATGAGAGCGTTACCCTTGTTGATGCAGATCGTACGGATGTTCGTAGCGACGCCGATCGCCGTCGAGGTGACGTCGGTTCCTGCCGGAGCCTCAGCGTGGTTGTTCGGAGTCCCGCCGCTGATGTCCGTCCCTTCCACCGGAACGTCACCCGTCCCGAGAAGACCCGTGACGTTGTCTCGGGCGAGGACTCGCGTCAGAAGCTCCCCACCGGTGATCGCGACGTTGGTGTTGAGGGCGAGCGAAACTACCTGGGCGTAGAGACGATCTCCGAGCGCGCGACCGAGCGCGCTACTAGCCGTAAGGCACGAACGGAACGCTCGGATGACGCTCGCGGAAGACTCTCCCGGATCGAGCCGGAAGACGCGTCGAGTCCCGAAGCGACTCGCGCTTCTCTGCTCGAAGGAGAGAGCGAAGATCTGATCCGTCGGCGTAGGAGTGGGGACCTGGGAGACGAATGTTCGAACGTTCAACCCCTGGACCGGAGTCACGTTCTCCAGCTTCACGAAGTCCCGAAGCTGCTCGTCCGTGAGATTCGTTTCGAGGTCGTCATCGTCGCGAGAGAGCGCCGCAATCCCCACGGTCGAGAGCGAGGGCTCCGAGGATTCGGTCGCGGAAGTCTCAGAGGCGAGAGCAGGATCCGAGTCCGAAGAAACAGGCGTCGTCGCGTCGGTCGTAGCGCGAGCGGTAGCGCCCGACTCCGAAGTGAGGGAGATGTACCCCTGCTGATCGGGGCTCGGATGAGCCGACGAGTAGTACCGGTAGTAGCCGGGCGTGTTCAACCCGAGGCTCGCCTTTCGGTCGTTCAGAAGATCGAGGATCGTCGAGGAGTCGTTCAGGGCTCCCGTCGAATCGACGCTCATGTCTCGTCCGGCGCTCGCCGGATTCCTCTGACGAACCTGGTTGATCAGGTAGTTCACGATCGCCGTCAGTCGGATATCCACTCCGCTGAGGTTGATGTTCGAATCGGCGCGGAGGTCCTGGAACGTCCCGTCCCCGGTGAGGAAGGTGTTGAGGCCCGCTGCTTCGGCTCGGAGGCCCGAGATCAGCTCTCGGATCGCGGTACGACGGTCTGCGGACGTGTTCGCGTTCTGGTACTCTCGTTCGAGGACCTGGATCCGTCGCGAAATCACCGTGATTCTCTGGCGGACCGTTCCGCGAACGGCGATCAGAGACCCGAGACCTTGGCGGAGCTGGTCGGGGGTGATTGTGATGTTCGTAGCGGGACCTACCTGGATGATCCAGGGGCCAGCGATGATGTCTTCTCGCGAGCGAGATCCGAGAGTACTGACAGGCGTCGCCGAAGTGACCTCAGCAGTCGGCGCGGTAGCCGTCGACCCCGTATCCACAATCGAGGTCTCGGGGAGATCCAGGCTGGAGAAGTCGGTCGTATCGACCGTCCGATACCCTAGAACGCTCGCCCCTACGAGGATCTGAGCGAAGTTCGAAGCGAGAAGCTCCAGACGAGCCGCTGAAGAAGCTACGCCGCCGCGCTCCCCGCGGCCCTGGAGACCGCTCTCTTCGGCGTCGAGCCCGAAGAAGAAGAACAGGGGATTGATCCGCTCCGGGTCGAGCGCCATGACGACGTTCGGGAAGCCGAGGACTCGCGGGATCCCACTGTTGTCAAGGTACTGGAGCGACCGAGGAGGAAGACTCGTCTGACCAAGATCGATCGAGGCGATCCCGTTCCCGCTCGGATCTCCCGGTGGGATGAACTTCCGACGCCGAGCTACGAGGTTCAACGTCGTTGTGCAGCTCCCGCCGAAGGTGAAGGCGTGGGAGACCGACTGGACGTAGTAGAAGCAGTCGATGTGAGGGATGTAGACGGGGAAGCCCTGACGGATCTCCGGGCGAAGCGGAATCGTCACCGAAGCCGCGTTCATCCCCTGGTTGATGCGGTCGAGATTCGCGACGGCCGCGTAGTAGGCCGAACGCGCGTTCGAGTAGTAGTTCGACTCCAGCGATCCTTCGCGCCAGCCGAACTGAGCGATCAAGCGGTAGTCGTAGTAGGTCGAACGGACGCCCCATTCCGCCTCGTCGACCGCCCCACGGATGTTCTGGAAGGGGCCGCCGCGAACCGTCGCGTACGTCGCCTCAGGCTCCGTCTCGGAGAACGAGATCGAAATCACGTCTTCCGGTTCGATCCGATAGACCCGAGACGAACTCGTATCCAGGTTGTAGAGGGGTGGCTTGAAGACCAGGTCCCCATCCATGTCCTGGTAGAACTCGTAGCCGCAGATGTTCGAGACCTGGGTGGCGATGTCGAGCTTCGTCTCGTACGTCGTCTCGAAGAAGTTGACCTGACCCCACTGAGAGATGTCGTTGACGAACGCCTGCATCTGGGGAACCACGACACCGTAGTCCCGCCCGGTTCCGCCCGAGGAAGCGAGAAGTCGAAGATCCGCGCCCCTAAGGATCCGCCCGTCCCCGTCCCGATCGATCAGGTTGAAGGCCGCCGCGGACGACGCGAGGGGGTCTCGCTCGGGCCTAGAAGCCCCCGTCACGACCGAGATAAGACGGGCGTCCCCTCCGCCCAAACGGGCGAGGTAGGCCTGCGTAGAGCCCGAGAACAGTTGTCCTGAGGCGCCGTGCATCCGGAGCCCGTACATCCCCTGCATGAACCGGCGTTCCCAGTACCGGATCGCCATCGAGTACAGGGAGTCCCCGGAAGCGGTCGAGACCGCCTGCATGTTCGTCCGGCTCTGGAGCGCGAACCCGACTCCGGAAGCTGCGCCGGCCGTATCCCTGTAGAGCGAGTAGATGATGGAGAACGGGCTCATGCCCGTGAAGATGTGACCGCGGAGGTTCGTCCGGACCCCGGAGTTGTTCGGTCGAGCGCCGAAGAACGAACCGTTGGAGGCGATCTGCATGTACTGCCAGAAGTGCAGCATGCCGGAACACGTCATCGATCCAGAGAAGAAACCCCCCGAATACTCGTGGGAGACCTGGGTGACGACGCCATGGAAGGCCGGGTAGTAGGGGTACTGAGGGATGTCCGAGAGACGAACGCCCGCGACGCTCGCCGAGGCGGGATCAGCGTCCGGATCCGCGAGCCCCGTCATCGGGAAGTACCCGCGGAAGTAGATGTGGACTTCCAACCCGTTCCGAAGAAGCGTGTTGCCGTCTCGGAAGATGGAATCCCCGTATGAACGAGGAATCGAGAACGAGATACTGGCCGAGGAGGCGCCCGCGTCGACCCCTGCGTCCACCGACACGCTTGTCACGAACTGCTGGATGTCGATGTTGTGACGGCACGTGGGACAACCCGCGAGGCTCGTATCCCCGTTGAGGTACACGAGCGCGTCGGGGGTCCACTGGATGACCTTCCGGCGATTCGGGGCGAAGGTCCCCGCATACGGTCTGTCGAGAAGGCTCATGTTCGGCGACTAGTGACTACGGTCCCTGTCGTGGGCGACACACCTACGGTCGCTCCGGACCAGGGTTGAGCCGGAGTCGATCCCCCTACCGTGGGGGCGGTGAAGATCTGATTGCTGGACCCGAGGAACGTCCGAGAGAGGCGCGATCCGGGGGAAGGCGAGTTCGAGGCCGAGGGGTTGTAGAAGTTGCTGCCCGGGGCGTTCTCCGGCGAGATCGAAACGCGCTGACCGGCCTGGTCGTAGGTCCGGATCGCTACGAACTCGATCTCGAACTTCAACCCACCGTTCTGAAGGGTCTCCTCTTCGGAGTACGAAAACGAATCCATGTGACCCACGTACACGTTCTGGTCGTACTCGATCGCGAGGTTACCCACCATGAGCGAAGCCCGCGAGCGCCTACCAGTCGCGTTCGCGGTGAGGTCAGAGATGTTACCGCCGCTCTGGTACAAGGCCAGTACAGCCATGAGCTGCTGGTACGAAGCCGAGTCTCGCTTCGAGGCGTACTGGACTCCGGAGGCGACATTCTGGGAAGCCGACGTCTTCATCGCGTTGAACGCGCCGATCGTACAAGAGAAAGAGATTTTCTCCAGTTCTTCTCCCCAGGCCTGGTAGATGTACCCGTATCGGTTCCGCTCCTGGAACTGGGCGATCTTCGAGTAGTTGATCGTGAATGAGCTAGGGTTGATGTACAGAACAAGAGGCGGGATGTCGAGGATTCGACGAAGCTGGAGAAGGATCGATAGAGCCGAGGCGTCGTTCGCCAAGGCCGGAAGGATCCTCGACCGGGGCGCTCCGGGAACCGTCGGGGAGATCGCCTGATTCTGAGTGAGGTTGGCGATCCCAGCTTCGATCGAAGAGACGCTCGCCGAAGTCAGGCCCGGGATCGTCGTCCCTGCCTTCAGGAGATTCGTGTAGGTCTCGTCGGCTACCTCAACCCGACGAGCGTTCAACCCGCGGATCGCCCCGGCGTAGTCGACCGGGTTTCCGACCGAAGTGTTCACCCCGTCCGAAGTTGTACTGCTGGGAGTCGCGACGGGGATGACGTTCGTCCGGTCCCCGAGAATCAGAGGCGGGAGAACGCGAATCACGAACGGAGAGAAGGCTCGGAGACTCGCCTTCGAGCCGTCGATCGGAATCGTGACCTGAGTCTCGTACTCACGTTCGAAGTTCGGCCCGGTGGGGAGTCCTTCGAAGAAACGAGCTGGTTGAGTCGGATTCGGCATCTCAGGTCCCCGTTCGGTTCAGGGGTACCAGAGGGACGTTGATAGTCCGAAGTACGTGCTTCTCGTTGTCGACCGTGAAATTGCCGGTAAGAGTGAACTGGTAGGGCTTCTCCGCGGTCTCCTCGACCGAAAGATTGGCGAACCATCCGTTCCACGTCCCACCGTCGAACGACATGCGGATCTGGCCCTGGAGAGCGATCTGACCGTAGGTGTCGTAGATCGCCCCGTTGTTCTTGAAGAGGGCGAGGAAGTCCAGGTACTTGTCGTAAGCGATCGTGTCTCGACGAGTCCCACCCACGCCCGTAGCCTGCATGGAAGCGGGAAGGATGTTCGCGTTCGAGGCGGTAGGTCCGGTGATGTTCGAGAGCCCCGCGAAGAGACGAACGAACCCGCCTGTGGCGAGGTTGAGGGCCACTTCCGAGGGAGCTTCCCCCCAATGGGCCTCTACGAATCCGCCGAAGGTCTGGACCCGTTCGATCACCTTCGTGTAGGTGATCTGCATCGAGCTGGGGTTGACGTGAAGGACGAGCTTCAGATCTCCGAGGAGGGACGTTCGACGATCCGGCGCCAGGATGTCGAACACGACCGGACGCTTCCCCGTACCGGCGAACTCGTCGGCAGGAGACTGGAACGCCGATCGGACGATCGAACGATCAGGCACGCGTCGTCACTCTCCCCGGAGTCACTCCGGATTCTCGGAGAACACGCTTCACGACGTCGAAGACTCGGCGTTCGTCGCCGCCGTAGATGTGGAAGTTGTTGTTGATCGTACCGCCCCCAGCTCCGGCCCGGTCGAGCGCTCCGCCTTCCTTCGAACCCACGAGCACGTCAGCTGAATCGATCGGAGTGATCGACCCTCGGACTCCCCCGCCGCGGTAGATGAAGTCGTTGACTTCCGGAGCGATGTCAGGGGACGTCCCAGCTTCGGACCCTGTGTCCATCGGGAAGCGGTGGGCGCGACCCGCCGTCGCCGCCCCACGAGCGCCAGGCATGATACCCAGATTCGCCAAAGACCCTGCCAGAGCCGAGCCCTCTTCGAACCCGCCAGATCCGGAGATCGCCGCCTGTAGCTCAGGGGTCAACGTCCCGGTCTGGAAGTACGTGTCGAGAGCCTCGCTCGCTTTCTCCGGGTCGAGGCCCGAAGCGAAGGCGAGAGAAGCGAACTGCTGCTTCACCTGTGCGGCTACGATCGCATCCGGAAGGTCGGACTTCGCGATCATGTCGCCGACCTTTCGGTCCTTCGTCATGATCTTCGTGAGGTGCTTGTTCGCCTCGTCGCCGATCGTCTCCATCGTCGAGCGGGTTTCCGCGTGCTCGTCCCGGGTAACCGCCGACGAAGCGTCCAAGGTCTTCACGATCGGATCCGTCACGAGAGCCGCCTGCTCTTCCGTCGCCGCCGTTACGGCCTGACCTCCGCCGCCGCCCCCGCCTCCGAGACGGGCCCGCGCGCGCTCCTCGACACGACGGGCGGCCTCCGAGCCGCTCAACGTGTAGGACTGAGTCGTGGTCGTAGCCGCCGCGTCGGCAGCGTCGAGACCCGAGCGACCCATGGCCGCCCCGGACATATGACCCCCACCCGCAACCGTCTTCGTTCCGGTGAGGCCCGAATAGTCTCCGGACGAGAGCTTCCGGAGTTCGGTGGAGACCTCCGACATGATCGCCCGAGACTCCTCCGCCGTCCGACGGGCCGAAGCCAACTGAGCGGTTTCCTCCGGGGAAAGAGTCCCCTGAGCCTCTTTCGTCGAAAGCTGGGAGATCGTCCGACTCGCCTGAGACCCCGAGTCCATCGCCCGCCGTGAGGTATCCTGAAGAGCGCCTCGGGCGGAGATCGCGGCCTGACGAGCTTCAGAGCCTCCTCCGAGACCCAACGTCTTCGAGAGCCAGGTGATCAGGGGTTGGCCCACGTCTTCGTAGAGACCTCGGACGTAGAAGAGGATCTTGTTCTCCAGGATGTCGGCGATCGTCGTCGTCGCGTCGAACGCATCGTATGCGAGACTCATCGCCTCGTCCCGAGCCTCAGTGACTTGGGTGTCTCCCCGTTCGATCGTCGCCGTGAGGAGATCCATCGACGAGGTGACGGCCGCTCCATTCTGATCCGCGATCTCGCCGTTCTTCGTGATGTGAGCCCCGAAGCGCTGATCCTGTTCCTTCTGAAGGGCTTCCAGTTCGGCGGCCGTGGCGGGAGGATGCTGAGCAGACGTCTGGAGCAGCCGGTAGCTTCCCTCGGAAGCTCGGGCGAGAGCCTGGTACTGCTCGATCTGAGCCCCAGACATGCCCGTGATCTGCTCCGCAGCCATGCGGTCGATACCCGTGAGCTCATCGAGAGGACGGCCAAGGATAGCCATCGCACTCTGGAGCTTCATCGCAATCGTAGCTCCGGGGTCGAGGCCCGACATAGCGTCAGCCATGTCCGCCATCTCTCCGGTCGTACCCCGAGCGACGGTCGTGAGCTGATCCAACTGGCGACCAAGAGAAGAGACGGTCTTGTCGGTCGAACTCTCGAACGCGGCAGTGATGACCTCCTGGTCGCTTCGGGAAAGGTTGGCCAGCTCCTTCACCAGCGTCTGACCCGAAGTATCCTCGCGAGCCGCCTTCGAAATCGACACGCCAGACTGACCGGCCATCTGAATCGCGCGGTCGATCTCACCCTGATTCATCGTCTGAGAGAGGTCTTGAAGGAAGCTGCTCGCCTGGCGCTGGGCGCTCCGGTCGATCACGTTCTTCGTACGACCCTGACCGGTCGTCATGATCGCTCGGTAACGATCGGACGTCGAGACGTCCTTGTACCCGCCGGCCGCGCCTCCGATCACCTCAGCAGCCTGCTTCTCACCCAACGTCTTCGTCATCTTGATGAGAAGGTCCGCCGTCTGGTCGAGATGGGTGTTGAGGGACGCCTGCCCCGCGGACGCCTGAGTGATCAAGGAGTAGAAACGACGGGTCGAGAAGCCCGCGTCCGTTGCCTGCTTCGCGACGAGAGCGAACTGACCGGTCACGTTCTCCAAGCTGAAAGCGAGCGTGTCCGTGTACTCTGCGAGAGTCCCCGCGAACTCCGAGACCCCGACGCCGAGAGACTTCGCTACGGAGACCGTCGAACGCATCGCGACCTGGAGTCGGTTCTCCGCGTCCGCCGCGTCTACTGCGCCCTTCGTGAAGCGACCGAGCGAGTAACCGCCCGCGTCGAATGCATCGAAGACCCCGAGGGCCTCCTGTTCGGTCAGGCCGAGAGTCGCGGTGAGGTCCTGAACAGAGTGGCGGATCACCTTCAGGTTGTCGTCGAGCGTGGGCATCCCCACGTTCATGACGCTTCGAGTTCCGAACGTGTTGATGACGCTCTTGTTGAACTCCTTCACCTCCTTGTCCATCTCGAACAGGACCGCCCCGAGGGCTCCCGCTAGGATGACCAGAGGTCCGAGAACCGTAAGGGCCGCCCCGAGGCCAGTAGCGAGAACGCCCATGGCTCCACCAACCGCTCCGAGACCCTTCGCCATCTCGGCGAGGTTTCCGATCCCCTTCCCGAGGCCTGCCGATCCTCCTGACAGCATCTCTCCGATGTTGATGTTCTGGAGACCGGAGCGAAGGTTCGTGATGCTTCCTTCGAGGCGTTCGTTGAACTCGTCGGCACCTTTGATGGCGTCGCGACGAAACATCTTCATGAACTCGGCCGCGCGCTCCGCCCCCCGGACAACCTGATCGGTCGTTCGGTCGAGAGCCTTTGCCGCCTTCAGTTGCTCGGTGGTGATGGCTTCGAGTTCCTGGTTGGCCGCACGAAGTGCCTCCGAGAACCCTTCCATCTCGTTGTTGTTCAGCTGCTGGAGGAGCTTGCACTTCTCCTTGAAGAGGTTCCGCTCCGCCGTCTTCCGCGCCTTGATGTCCTGGGAGAGGGTCTCCGAGTTCAGATCTCGCGTCAGGTTCGCGAGCTTCTCCTGGACCTCTTGGAGCTTTCGTCCGACCTTCCCGGCGTTCTGAGCCTCTTGGGCGTAGGAGAGAGCCTGGAACTTCTTCTCCAACTGAGTGCGCTTCTTCTCGAAGTTCTTCAGCCCATTCATGTAGCCGACGAAGGACCGCTTCTTGATCCCGGCTTCGAGGGCCTTGGCTACGACCGCGCTCGACTTGTCACCAGCCTTCTTCGCTTCCCGGACGAAGTCCGAGAAGTCGGCAGACATCCTAATTACATGGTCTGTCGTCTGGTTTGACATTAGTACGTGGGCTTCCGCCGAGCGATCAGATCATTCAGAGAAGGACGCTTCTCCACCTCGACTGGAGGTGCTACAGAGGGTTCGCTATAGACAACAAGCTTCCCGTCCTTCGCTTGAAGGGCTCCGGGGTCTGGGGCGTCTCTCAAGTAGCGGTTGAAGACCTTCGAAATAGGGTTCGATTCGACGATGAAGCGGGCCCCAGGTTTTCCCTTCTTCTGGAGGAGCGAAGAGACCTGGTCCTGGGTAAGGCCGACGAGGGACGGGATCGGAGCCCCCAGAGTCTTCTCTTCTTGCTCGCGACGCTCGCGGGCCCTTTCGAGAGACTCGGCCGATTCGATCTCAGCTTGCTCGTACTGGACGCGAACGCGCTCCTTGTAGTCGGAGACGACCTTGTCGTGGAAGTCCTGCTCTCCGGCCACCCACCGACGCATCTCCTCCGCCAGTTCCGAAGCCGAACGAGGCTGGCTGACCAGGAGAGAGGGATGGACAGCGCTGTCCCCGTTCTCGTTCAGAACCCCGATGTGAAGGTAGAACGCCCGGTCCTGGACCTCGGAACGTCGGGTACGTTCCGACTCGTGACGGGTCTTATCCTTCCCGTCCAGTTTCTTCGCGCCCTTCGGCGATTGAACCGAAACGAGGGTCTTCGTGAGGACCCACGAGTAGTCGTCGTTCAGTCGGTCGTCTTCGGATCGGTTCCACTGGACCCAAGCCGACTGGAACGGATTCAGACCCAGGCGCTCGACTCCGGGGATCCCAGCCTGAGACCAGACCGGGAAGTTCCCGTTGTTCGTGGACTTCCAGAGCCTTCGAGACTCCTCTTCGTAGAGGTAAGACTCGAAGACCTGATTGGCCGCCTTCATCCGAGAAAAGAAACTGAGACACTGACAGAAGACCGCCCGTACGACCGACTTGTGAGCTGACTTCAAGACGTCGAGAGCGACCTTAGTGGAGTATGGGTAGGACTCCAGAAGGGGAATCCCGTCCACCATCCAGATACTCGCCGCTGCGATCTGGAAGGGCCACTCCGGTCCCCCCTCCTCCGCCGCCATGCGTAGGAGGTTGAGGTCGTTCGAAGACAGAGACCTCAACCCCAAAGTCGTCTTCCCGAACCTCACCCGAGACGTGAGGAATCCGGGGACGATCAGAGGAGCCAGGTCCTCGTAGATAGGCCCCCTCTGTTCCTTACTGGTGGAGGGAAGCACGGCTTCGGGTCTCTCTCCGAGCCCCGCTTACTTCCGGCTGATCGGCTTGAAGCGGGGGTTGACGTTCTTCGAGGGAGGGTTGGTGACAACCGGCGGAGAGGCCGGGGCCGCCGGGGTCTTCCCGCGATCCGTCATGACCTGCTCCGGCATCTTGTAGACTTCCTTCCCATCCCTCATCCCGCTAAGGACAGGCTTCGGTTGGGCGGCGATCTCCTTCTCGACGGTCTTCGCAGCGAGGTGGGGCGGAATCCTCCCTCGGCTCTGACGCATCTCCATGACCCGCTTGTTCTCTTCGAGAACGGCGGCCTCCATGGCGTCCGGATCGTTCGAGTCGACGAACGAAGAGGCCGGACCCTTCGGAAGGGTCGGTTCCGACGTCCCGGAGGCCGTAGGAGCGGTCGGGACGCCCGGAGGAGGCGGAGGAACGGGTCCCGTTGCTCGGGCGAATACGGGCTTCCGGGGACCCGCGGGAGGCTCAGGAGCCGACTCCTCCTCGTTCGCGGTTTCGATCTCCGCGAGACGTTCGAGATCGTCGTAGAGCTTCTCTCGGGCCGCCTGCTGCTCTTCGGACTCCCCGGGCTCCTCTTCGGACCCCGACTCCTCCTCGATCTCCCGCTCGACTTCCGACGGGATCACGACGGTCTCGGCCTCCAAGGTAGTCGTCCGCTGGTCGTCCTCCGCCGGAGCGGCCGTGGTGGTGGGACGGATACGCGTCTTCTTCACCGCCGCGACCTGACGACGATTCGCCGTCCGGGAATCGGCGTTGGAAGCCGCCGTTCGACCCTTCTCATCCTTCAGCTCTCGAATCCGCTCTTCGAGACGGGCGATCTCCGCGTCGTGGTCGACCGGGTTCACCTCGATCAGGCCTTCGGCTTCCTTCTCGATCGAGTCCATCAACTCACCGAACTTCGTGTAGACAGCGACCTGCATCGGCCGAGACCACTTCCCGACGAGGTTCTGAAGGACCTCGTGACGGCGCTGCTTCACCTTCTGGCCGTTCTGAAGAACCTCCCCGGTCTCGATGAACTCCTCGTTCCGGAAGTCCAGGTCTCCGATCTGAACGATCGAGTAGCCGAGCGAGGCCTTCCGGAATCGATCCAGGTACTCCAGAGCACCGACCTGATCGGTGAGATCTCCCCCATCGACGATCGAGGCGCGAGCGCTCCGCTGGACGTCGATCTCCTCGTCCGGAGTCAGACCGCGCAGCCAGATCCTCGTCCCCAGTACGTCGAAGTCCAGCTCCCCTTTGCCCACAGAGGCCAAGGGGGCCATCGCTGTCTCTAGATCCTTCAGGGAAAGTCCCACGGGGCGCTCCTTCGATCCCCGAAAACGGATTCGGGGAGCCTGGTTACCCAGACTCCCCGACTCTACCGTTCAGACGTGGGACTCGATCAAGCGAGAGAGCCGACGCCCACGCCACCCGGCGAGCCGCCGTAGCGGATCGAGCCGAGCTGATCCACCGTCGGGTCGTTGCCCGTCGGGAGGAACTCGCCGTACAGCGAGGCGAAGTCGTGAACGTCGCTCACGGTGACGTCGCCCGACTCCATGACCTGGCCCTGGTCCTGGGCGAAGGTCGCCGACCACGAAGTGAACCAGCACGCCTCGTACATCGTGATGACGGCCGAGTGACCCTGGGTCGCGCTGCCGTAGGGCGACGGATCCGGGAGAGTCGTCGAGGGGTACGCGACGCGCTGGGTGCCGCTCCCGAAGCCGAAGTCCGCGCCGGTACGACCGACGTTCGCCGCTCCGAGGTCCTGGTCCACGAGGGACGAGAACACCAGCTGCTGCTCGATGTCGAACGGCCAGCGGTGGTGAGCGAGAGACCGAACCGGACCGTCCACGCCGCCCGCATAGCCGGTCGCCTGCCAGAGGTTCTGGAGGTACAGGAGTGCGCGCTCGATCGAGCCGGTCGTGGGCTCCGTCACGGACGGTACGAGTTCGGCGATCATGTCACCGAAGCCGATACCACGAACGGTGTCGACGTTGCGGCTCTGGGACGGGCCGAACGAGGAGACGACGCCCATCTGGAAGAGCGTCTTCTGACCCGACCCGTAGGTGGGGGCCAAGAGGCGCGTCTTCTGACTCACGGCGACGCGAGTGTTCGGAGAAGTCCCGAAGTCGTACAGGTACGAACTTCCCTGTACGCCATTCGCCGGGGAGTTGTCACGGTTGCTCATACCCACGCTCCTTCATAAGGAAACGAACGAGCTGGCTTCAGCCCATCTTCTCCAAGTCGTCGATGATCGAACCCAAGGCGTTCATCGCGTAGTGAAGGTGGCCCAGGCTCTTCTTCGCCTCGCCCTTCTTCATGATCTTCGCCGCTTCCGACAACGAGGGCGAGATCTTCCTGGAAATCTCATCGATCGCCGCCTTCACCCAAGGGTTCTTCGGCGAAGGAAAGGCCTCGATCTCGGCGAACTTCTCGGCCACCCGCTCAGGAGAAGCGCTTCGTGCGTACGGCATACCCTCTTCGTCACCCTTCTCGGATAGGAACTTGTGCCAGGCGGCCTTCGCTTCCGCTCCGGTCATGAACGTCTTCGTCGAGGGCCAGTAGAGAACGTCGTCGCCTCGGGCGAAAGATCGGCCGAGACCGTCCACTCCCGGGTACTTCGCCTTCATCCAGCGAGGATCGTTCGAAAGAGTACGACCGTACCCGGCCACTCTATCCACCAGCCGTTCGGCCATGGACAGGAAAGCCGGGTCGGACTTTGACGAGGGGTTCGACATCTCAGCTCTTCAGAGCGATCGTGTCGGCCACGTCGTCGCGGATGTCCTTCATCGTCGAGAGAGTGGCGTCGAGAAGCTTCACGGCGGTGAGGAGATCTTCGCCGGAAGACATTCGAGCCTTGCTCAAGATCTTGAAACACTCCCAGACGTTGAGGTTCGCTGCCTTCAGTTCGACGGCGCGTCCTTCGAGGAAGCGACGCTGGATGAGGGACATTTCGCCCCAATCGACCCGCCCCTCCTTCAGGAGGGGAAGGATCGAAGGACGAAGCTCCGGCTTCGCGTGAGCGAGACGGATCAGCTTCGAACGAAGGTGACGTTCCTTCACGGGCTCTCCTCAGGAGGGGTTCTGGACAGAGACGCGGAACGTCATCTGGATGTAGAGCAGCGGGAAGACCGGGACGTAGAAGGCGTTCACGAGAACCGCCGTCGGATCTTCCGGGTCGGTCGCCACGGTGATACCCGTGAAGCTCGTGATGATCTGTTCCTGGACCGCTCGCTTGAACATCTCGGAGAGACGTCCCTCGATCTGGCCGAGGATCTGCGGGAGGAACTTGACACCGATGAACGGGTCGAGTTCCGCTCGCGCGCGCTTCTGCATGTCGTCGGCGATCTGGATGACCGTCGGGATCCTCGACAGGATGTTCGACATGTCCGACGTGAGGCCGTGTCGGATCCGGAGGAAGGGAAGACGCTCCTCCAGGACCGTGACGCCGCGCTGAGCGACCTGGTTGGCCTGGACCGCGTCGAGACGCCGCGCGAGAGCCGTGAAGCCCGAGAGCTGGCGACCCGTCCACGGCGTGGCCGAGTCGATCGAGGGCGAGGTCGTGCTCGCCGCGACCGCAGCCGCGAGGTAGCGACCGTCCGAGAGGTACTGCTTCGAGTTCCCCAGGGCGTCGGTCAGCGAGAAGGTGACGATGTCCGGGTAGATGAACCGGACGCGGCTCGCGCCGGTCGCCTGAGCGATCGTCCCGGCCTGGATCGGCTGGGTGCCCGAGGCGTAGCCGAAGATCGCCGTCCGCTCCGCACGGTAGCGGATCGAGGACTGGACGTCGCAGTGGATGGCCGTCTGCTTCGCGAGGTTCGCCGTCGCCGGGGTGAGGAGGACGATCACGGTCGGGGAGATGTTCCCCGGCAGAGAATCGCCTTCGAGCGCCCGGAGAGCGTCGAGGTACGTCTGCTCGCTCGCCTGGGACGATCCCGGGGTCTTCTTGACCTGGTAGGTCGCGATCACCGAGGAACCGTTCAGGAACGAGAAGTAGGCCGCGAGGGAGAGCGGGTTGTCGGGGCTGACGTCACCGTACTCCGCCACGACGTCCGAGAGACGCGAGAAGAACTTCGGGGTGAAGTCCTGCTTCTCGAAGTTGTAGCTGACGTAGTAGACCGTTCCGATCGAGGGCTCGTCGCCCGTCTTCTTGAAGGTCTCGACGAAGGCCGAGTCGCCCACGACCACGCCGTTCGTGTTCGTGACGATCAGCTCGATACCCGGGACCGCGAGGGTCGGGATGTTGCCGTCGGTGGTGAAGGTCTTGCTCGACCGGAAGGTGAGCGTCGCGAGGGCGCCAACCGGGTACGGGATCCCGCCGTCGCGCGGAAGGATCGTGAAGACCAATCCCGTCACGTCGTCGTAGTAGGTCTGACCCACCACGCCGTCCTGACCGACGCCGTTGTTGAAGACCGAGGTGTTGGCCGAACCCGAGCCCGAGGTCGGATCCGACGAGGTCACGAAGAACCCGTCGATCGCCGCCTCGCCCGAAGCCCCGTCCGCCGACGTGATCAGGAGCATCGTCCCGGTCACGAGAGCGTTGTGGGACGTGGCGTCGGCGAAGTCGATCGAGGAACCGACTCCGAGCGTCTGGCTCTGGAAGTAGAGGTAGACGTTGTTCGTCGAGTCCTTCTGGATACCGGCGAGAGCGCGGCCCGCGAAGTAGTTCACGTCCGGGGTCGCGAAGGCGGTCATGAAGGTCACGAAGGCGCCAGACGCCCCCGCGTGGTTCATGAGCACCGAGCCCATCTGGAGCGCCGAGACCGACGTCGGAGCCGCCGAGCTGTCGGGGGTGAACCCGAGGGTGTCGTTCGCGCTTCCCGATCCGATCACGAGGGTCGAAGCCGGACCGACTCCGCCACCGGTGAGGCGAATCGAAGCGCCTTCCTGAAGGACTCCGACCGTCGCGGAAAGACCCGCCGCCACGATCGCGGCGTTGATCTGGCCGAGGACCGAGCCCGCGACCGTGACCGGCCCGAGAGCCGTATCCGTCCCGGGACCCGAGGCCGCGAAGACGCAGGTCACGAGACCGCCGCCCGCCGTGAAGGTCAGGACGTTGTTCGCGGGGTTGCTCGGATCCGACCCGTCGAAGAAGGTGACGTTCGGCTGACCGTCACGGCTGTCGCCGAACGTCGCCGCAGCGACCTGACCGCCCGACCAGCCCGTGAGGGCGAGAAGGGTGGGGGCCTTCACGTTCGCGCCGTAGGCCGCTTCCGCCGTGACTCCGTTGAGGAGACCGGACTTCACCGCGCCGGTTCCACCCTGGAGGGTGATTCCGGCCTGGGCGAGAGCGGAGTTGAAGGCGATCGAGTTCCCGCCGATGAAGAGGCGGTTCCGGAGGATGATCCGGTCGTAGGGGAGGCGACCTGCCGTCGTCGTCACCGTGTAGCGACGAGCGATCGGGCCGTTGTAGACCTTGACCTGGTCGCCGTTCGTCGCAGCGGCCGTCGAGAGACCGGCCAGGATCGCGAAGTCGCGAGCCGGAGTGGCGTTCGTGATGAACTCCAGGTAACCCGCAGCGTCGGCGCCCGCGAGCGTCGCCCCAGACCACGTCGCACCCGTGACGGTCGTCGTCGTGGTGATCGAGTTCGAGCCGAGGCCCTGGCTCTTCGCCGTGACTCGCATCGTCGTACCGGGGCCCTGAGCCGCCGAGACGACGGGGTTGAGCGTGGTCGAAGCCGCGTAGGTCGAGCCAGCGCCCGTTCCGAGGTTGATGGCGTTGATCAGGTTCGTGATCGAGGCCGCCGTCGACCCGCCGATCAGGACGTGTCCGTCCACGTCGGTGAGGACGGTCTGGAAGGTGTAGACCTTTCCGTTGATGGTGACGGTCTGGGTATCCGTCGGCTGACCCGTGAAGGTCAGGAGACCCGTCGACCGAGCGATCGTGAGGGTGAACCGGATCTGACCCGAGGCGAGAGCCGAAGCCGTCACCGACCCGAGGAGACCGCCCGTGGCGTTGATCGTGGCCAGCTGGGTGTTGAGCTGGGCGACGAGAGCGCCTACCGAGGCGTAGGTGCCGGGGGTGAGGGTGACCGTCTGGATACCCGACGCGCCGGACACGCTTCCCGTGTAGTGGAGAGAGAGGCGGTCGTACTCGTTCGCCGCGACGGTGTACGCGGTGAACTGACCCGCTCCGTCGTAGCGGGACTCGTGACCCGCCGTGAGAACCGCCGCGTTGATCGCGGAGACCCAGGTAGCCGCCGTCGCCGATCCGACGGTTCCCGTCGAGACCGAGACCGGGACGCCGTCCACGACCATGTTGATCGTGTCGTCGACTCCGGAGGTGAGGCCGTAGGTGGTCTCACCCGTCGCCGGGTCGTACTTGATCTCTTCGCCGAGAAGCGAGGCGAACGCGCCGGCTCGATTCCCGCCCGTCGGAGACGAGAGGTCGATACCAGCCGCGATACCCGTCTGGGCCGGAAGCCCGTCGATCGTGAGACGGAGGGCGTCGGAGATGTTGTCGATCGTGTAGTACGGCTGCGGGCCGAGGTTGGTGAACCGGGCCGGGGTCTCGTCGCTTCGAGCGAACTCGACCGTGACGGTCTCCTCGACGGGGACGCCGCCTTCGATCCGCGCGTCCGGGAAGAACTCCGAACCCGAGGGGAAGTTGATCTGGACCGTCGTGAGGTCAGAGCCCTTCCCCGTGAGGAACACGTCGAATAGCGAGGCTCCTGACCCGTTCACGAGGGAGTAGGTTCCGATCCCGCCCGCGCCCGCCGTCACGTTCGTGAGCGTGTAGGCGTGGCTCGAACCGATGTTCGCCTGGTCGACGAGGGTGTTGTAGTAGAAGGTCGCGTAGACCGAGGCGCCTTCCGGCACCGGGGACTTCAGCGTGATCGAGGAAGTCGTGTCGTCGACCTTCAGGACCGTGACCACCCCGCGAGCGAGAGCGTCCTGGACGCCGAAGCCCCAGTAAGCCTTGATCAGGTCCGGACGGGTCGTCGCGAGATCCGAACGGCCGTTCGAGACCGTGAGGAAGAGCGACTCACCGAGCGGGTTGCCGCGACCGTTGCCCGTCGTGGGCTGGAACGGAAGCTGGAAGACCGTCCGACTCTCGACCGCGACCGGGCCGGTGTTGTCCACCGTCGGGGTGCAGGAGGCCATGAAGACCTGGTTGTCGACGAGCGTCGCCTGGATCTGGGACGTACCGAGCGTCACTCCGCCTTCGGTGTGGGTCGCGGGGGAAACGAGCGCCGCCGTACCCCAGACGATCACGTCATCCTTCAGGACGTACGAGACGCCCTGGACGAAGGTGCCGGCCGTCGACCCGTCGGGGGTGAGACCAACCTGGGTGATCGCCGTGACGCCGATGTTGGCGAGGTAGTCGAACGTGTCCTGCCAGGTGTTGAAGTAGTAGCGGATCTTCACCGTCGAGGTCTTCGCCGGAGCGAAGGGGAGCGTCACGGCGCGAGCCGTTCCGTTCACAGCGCTCGGGATGACCTGGACTCCGTCCACCGTGACGACCACGTCCGCCGGGTTCGTCGTCGTGAGACCGCCGCCGTTCCCGTCCACGATCGGGCCGTTGAACACGTAGAAGGTACGGTTCCGCGACGTCGAGGCGTTCGGCACGAAGCCGAGCGTCGTATTCGCCGTCCCCGTTCCGATCACGATCGACTGGTCCGCCGAGAGGCGGAGGCAGACCTGACCGAGGTTGTTCACGAAGGTCGAAGCGACCAGCGAGCCGATCCCCGCAGTCCCGTTGATCGTGGCCGCCACGACCGCCGCCGACACGGACGGGGCCGACGAGGGCATCGTGACCGTGACGAAGGAGAGCCCGTCCACCGAGAAGGTGAACTGGTCGTTCGCGCCGAGGATGAAGGCGAAGTTCTGGCCGGCCTGGCCATCGATCACGGCCGCGTCCGAGGAGACCTGGTCCGAGACGTCGTCCGTCGTCAGGGTGTCGGTCCGGTCGAAGAAGTAGGTGCAGCGGACCGAGTCCGTCGGAAGCGGCGCCTCCGCGATCTCGACGATCCCCTTCGCCGCGTCGAGTCCGAGGACCACGACCGGGAAGTTGTTGATCAGGACCGAGACCGAACTCGTGTCGGTCGCGAGCGTCCCCGTCCCGTCGCCCGAAACGAGCGGAAGGTTGCGGACCTGGAACTTCGTGATCGTCCCGTCGAAGTCACCGAGGGTGACCAGGCCGCTCGGGGAAACGTTGAGAACCGCCCTTCCCGACTCGTCCTCTTCCGTGACCTGCTGGTCGATCGTCGAGGACGAGCCTCGGACCACCGGCAAGTTCTGACGAGACAGGATCTCCGTACCCGTTCCGACGAGAACGGTGATACGGGCGGGGACAGGCACCGGTGTGTTCGGGACCCCGAAGAACGTCTGGGTGTAGACGCCCGGGGGTGCATATCCGCCACGAAGAAGACTCGGCATGGTTCTCGCGCTCCTGAGTCTCGGGTTCAAACCGAGCTACCACGGATGAATTCAACCTCTCCCGTCTATTGGAGAGGAAACGAAAAGCGCGAGAGATGGGGTACGTAGTTCGAGTAGGGTTTGGCCACGGCGTCCGAAGCGCCGGGAAATCATGGGCGAAGGACGGCCTTCTTCTGGTGTTCGGATACCTGAGGAAACTTCTCCCGGAGCGCCTTCTCCATCTTGGAGTGGAACGAACGAGTTCGTTCCGAGGCGGCCCTCTGCTTGGGAGTCATGACTCCATAGGAGCCATCGATCTTCTTCGCGAGGTCGTATCCGGTCTTCCCGGACGCCTCGATCACATCCCTCTTCGCCTTCTGTCGAGAAGCGATGGTCTTCCACTTCGTCTTGGAGTCCTCGCCAACGATCCGATCGATCTGGTAGTCGTGAGACGAGATCCCCGACATGGGAGCCGAGAGACCCTCGGTCGCCACCGATGAAGTGACTGAGAACCCACGAGGCATCGTCTTCTCCGCCGGGGCTCCGCAAGACTCACACTTCGTCGAGTTGGTCGCACCCGCGACCCTCGCCGAGAAGTTCAGTCCGCAAGATCCACACTGGTATCGGAAGACTGGCAACCGGTTCTCCTATCCTTCGAGGGTAGAAATAGACGCGTCACCGCAGATCATTTGATCTCTTCGAAGTCAGCCTTGCCGACGAACCAAGGATCTCGGAAGGGACTGAGGGCCAGATCCTTCGGAACGTTCTTGATGCTCTCCTGGTAGGAGAAGATCCGAGAGACGATTGGGACGAAGAGGAACCAATCCGATTGGACTGTAACGGACATTGACGACCCGTAGAAGTAGTCGTCCCCGTTCTCGTCGTAGATCTCCTCGGTCTCTCCGCCCATGGAGACGTCCTGGATGTCGATCCCCTCTTCGATCAGATTCGGCCGAAGGATCGCCCAGAGGAACATGGCCGTACTGTCCGAGATCTCCGCCTGAGAGTTCACGTCCCGAGCGACGATGTCGATGTCGACCCCCAACTCCCACTTCCCGCCGTACTCCAGGTACGCGGGCTCCCGGATCGCCGAGACGAGGATCGCCCAGCGATCTCCCTTCTTGTATCGATGCCCGAAGACCATGGTGACGCCCGGGATCGCCTTGTTCATCCCCGAGCGAGGGAGAACCTTCCAGGGTCCTGTGCTAACCCCCGCCGTCCGATAGTCGGCCGAGAGAGCCATGTTGTTTGCCAACGGCGTGTTAAGGAAGATCGTGGTCTGATCACTCCCCACCACGTAGTCGACCCCTGGCTTCAGTTCGCGGGCGCTGGGCAGCTCGTAGATCCGAAGACTCCCCTCGTAAGGGACGGCCTGGATCGAACCTTCCGAGTTCGTGGTCATCGTCACCCGCTCGTCTCGAACGTCGAGAAGAGGGTCGATGTAGAACTCATCCTCCGAAGTCATCTCGCAGTAGTAGACGCCCGGAGCTACGGGGAAGCGTCCCCCGTTGTCCTGGATCGCGATCGCATCCTCTCGAACCCACTCGACCGAAAGGCCCGGGTACCCGGGGATTCGGGCGAGGGTCACGTACGAGGCGACCGTACCCATGAAGTTGTCCGGAGAGAACTGAACCTTCGTCGCCTGTCCGGTCTTCAGGATGATGCCGAACTGTGGGCGCTCTTCGAAGCTGTACTTGCCCTGGATGTTATCTACCAGGTCCTGATACTTCGGGTCGAGAGACCAGAAGGCTCGGAGTTCCTTGATGAACCGCCTGCGAGTCGCTTCGGTGAGATGGAAGTACAAAGGGTCCTCCCTTCTACCGAAGCAAAGACAGGCTATTCCCTAGGCTACTCGTCGTATTCCTGAAGGGCCTGGATGAGGAGCCCGTTCGCGACCGCGTTCAGCTGGTCCGTAGCGAGACGAACCTCGCTCACCTCGATCGGGAAGCGCTTCCGCTTCTTCTCGAAGACCGAGTTGAAGAACTCCAGGAAGCCCTCCGGCTTCGAGGTTCCGCCGGAGACGATGATGGGGATCGCCTTCGGGATCGCGAACTTCCCCTCGATCGACTTGAACTGGAGGGCGATCTGGTCGAGGACGTACTCGACGAGGTTCTTGTAGTAGAAGGTGACCGCTTCCTGCTCCCGACCGACGGGCTTCCTCAGGTCGATCCCCTTCTCCTTCATGGCGCAGATCCGAGCCGCCGTTGATCCGATCGACTTCGCGGCGCCGTTGTCGATCCAATCGCCTCCGCGAGCGACCGAGAAGGAGAGACCCTCGACGGTAGTGACAGCCAACGAGACGTTCGTCATGCCGCTCCCGAACGAGAGAGCGATCCCGGAGAAGCCTTCCTTCGCGGTCTCGGCGTAGATGATCGCGAGGGCCTCGTTCCCGGCATGGGCCGTGTACCCGCACTCGGTGACGATCCGGTCGAAGACCCCCTTGTGGTACACGACATCGCGACCGGGCTGATCGACGGGAGCCGCTGGGATCGAGAAGAAGCAGTGCTCCCCCTTCGCCTTCGGATCTCCGAGAACGTTCTTCACGAGAAGACCGAGGACCGAGAGCGAGTCGATCTCGGTCGAGGAAACGAGACCCCCCGAGAGCGGACGGCGAGCCTCCTTCCCGAAGAGATTCGCCATGTCGAGGGCCGCGTCCCCGAGAACGAGGATCTCATCGTCCCTCTCGACGTACGAAACGTTCGAGAGCTTCAACATCTTCTTCGCGTCGGAGGGCATGTCGAGGAACGCGTCGCGCATCCGAGACGTGTCGATTCCCTTCGCGCTCTTCCGAGCCGAAACGAGGTTCATCGTCCCGACGTCGAGACCGACCCCGAGGTACTGAGCCGTCTTCTCCGCTGCCGCCTGCTTCTCAGCCATGGTTCTTGTCCTTCTTCTTTCGGGCGTTCCGGAGGGCCGCTCCCGCTTCGTCTACGCTACCGGTCTCGGTGACCGACTTGTTGGTCTGAATGTCCTGACTCCCGTCCGGAACAATGTTCGTGGGGATGAACATCTCGTCGGGGGGAGCGTCGAGTGGAGATCGAGAATCACGTTCCGTTGAGACCGTCACGACTCGATCGAACCGGACCTCCTTCAACGCCTCTTTCACCGCATCGGCTACGGCTGTGGCGATCTCCTCCGTGTTGACCTTCGTAGCCGGTACCATCCCCTCGAAAGGCTTCAACTTCTCCGAGAGAACCCGCTCGAAGGACCTCAACTGCTCCCCGAGCTTCTGGACCTCAGTCGAAAGACTCGACACGATCTTGAGGACGAGCGTCTGATCGGTTGGAACCGGAGCGGGAGCTTCGGGTTGAGGCGGAGGAGGAAGGCCAGGGTGGACCGCCGCACGACTCGCTGCCCTCAGATTCGGACTCATCCGAGCGGTTGAGACAGGTAGGGATTCCGGCTTGATGGTGCCCCTCATGATCTTCACCCCCACCACACCCTGAGACTTCAACGACTCCAGGTCCCTCGACTTCGAGATCGCTGAAAGGGTAGTTCGAAGCCGAGTCCCCTTCGCCATCCGTAGATCGAGGTCCAGGATGTGGGCGGAGTCGCCCAGACACACCAGTTCTACTTCTTCGCCGGGGGGGATCATTTCAGGGTTCCTTCCAAGATCCTACTGATCGACCGGTTCAGGAACTGATCCAAGCAATCCTTCTGAGCCCTCCGAAAGGCCCGCTCTATGAAGGTGTGCTTGGCGATTCCGGGGTGGATCCAGGCCTTGTCGGTAGTGAGAGGAGCGGTACGGATGACCACTTTACCGTCGTCCCCACGAAGAGGAACCTTGTAGACGCCTTGGGCTTGGGTAAGCCACTTCATCTTGTACGGGCCGTTCGTACCTTCTTGGATGAGTCGGATCCACGGCCAGGTACAAACGATGTCAATCGTGTTGTCCTTGATCTGGTAGGAGAAGGACTTGAAGAAGTCGTCGGTGACGGGGACCTGACCGGTCTTCGCTGCGTCCTTCTTCGCTTCCTGACGGATGTACTTCAGAAGACAGCGCCCGAAGAACTGGAGGTCTTTCTTCGTGAGTACGGCTCCGACCTTCCGTTCGAGAGGGGAGATGTACCTCTTTCGGATCGGGTCGGTGCTGGCGTAGCGAGAGAACGGGGAAGCCGAGGGACTCGTCCCCCGTACCTTCCCGCTCATCTGTACAGGAGCGCCGGGAACGATGTTGGCCATGGGTTAGTAGTTCTGGTTTTCGCCAGTACCCGTACGCCAACGCTGCTGTACCGGACCCGGAACGTTGTCCTTGTTGGTCGCCTCGGGAAGATCTGCGTCCGGGGTAACCGGCCACGGCGGATCCGTACGAGCGTCGTAGGTCTCGCGGGGCGGGTTGTACGTGTACCGGGTCTGGGGCCACGGAAGGTTCGGCGAAGCGATCGTTCCGTCGATCGGGACCTCGTATCGAATGTCCTGAGAGTCGAGGTACTGAATGGTGAAGTGCTGCTGCAGGACGTTACCACGATTGGTGGGACGTCGGACCGGCCCGAGCGAGTACCGGTCGTTGTTCTGTTTGATCACGAAGTCGCGCTGGGAAACGATCGGAGTGAAGGTCATGAACACGTCGTAGGAGTGTTCTTTCCGCCGTCCGTTCGGTCCCTGAGAGATCTTCCTCTCCGCGTCGTCCGGAGCCATGATGATGTCGTAGGGGCCTTCGAAGCCTCCCACGAATCCGGTCCCGTAGCAGATCTTGCATCGGCTCGACGGTTGCTTCGAGTAGGCCCGGACGCGCGCATCCAGCTCCAACCTACACTCGCACCGACGACCCGCCACCTTCCTCACAAAGAGCTTCACCCGCTCCCCGCCCTCGGTGAGGATCCAGTTGTTCCGGCGAATCGCCTCGCGCCAGATGTAGTCGAGCTGTTCGATCTGCATGTCCGACGCAGGCATCGTAACATTCAGAGGAGTCTCGACTAGACCTCCTGGAGCGTCATCACTCTCCGCAACCGTAGTGACGCGGTAGAAAGACTTCTTGTCCACCCCCGGCTGGACGAGGTTCTTCAGGGTGTAGTAGGTCACGAGGACTTCGTCGTCCGGCCCCGTAGGCAACGGGGCGAAGGCGAAGCGATCGTTCCTGGGGTCGATGTCCCCGGCGTCTCCTAGCGTGATCTCGTTCGAGGGACCGAACACCTCGAAGATACGGGCCGGGACGCCATTGATCGTGACGATCACGTCTTCGAGGGAATTGGCCGGGGTCCCTTGGGTCCTCGGCTTGTACATGGGGTAACGAGTCCGTAGCGTCCACCGACGCAGGTTCGGGGCGTTCCCTCGCGACTGCCATCCCGTATCCCAGGGAATGATCTCCTGGTTCACGAGGGCGACGTCGGTGTAGTCTCGGAAGAAGGTTCCCCCGACCGGAAACGAGTTCACTCGACGGAAAGGACCGCGGTCGGAGGCGTCCGAACGATAGACGTTCACACCTACGACCGCGTACGAAGAGTTCCCTCCGAGAAGAGAGGGATCATCCCACCGAATGTCGAAGACACCCTTGTCAAACGGGCTCACCACCATGACGTTCATGGGGGGGAGGGGATACGTGATAGGGTCCCAGACCATGGCTTCCCTTTCGGGAAGCATAGGTTGGTTAGTGGGTCGGGGCTGTCTGGAGGTTCTTCGACGGCAGGATCACCACCGTCCCGTCCGGGGTCATCTGCCAGGGTGTCCCCGGCGCGATCCCGAGACGCGAAGCCGCAGCGTTCATGAGGCCCTGAGCCTTCTCCTGAACGTCGCTGAGAGACGTGAGGAGACCGGCCTTCCGGACTTCCATCTGACCGATGGTCTGGACCAGCTCCTGGGCCTGGCGGTGGAGTCGGGTGAGGTTCTCCACCTCTTCCGGAAGAAGCTTCTGAGCTTCTGCGGCGGCCTTCGTCGTGTCGGCCTTCGTCATGTCTTCGGCGGTATTGGGGTTCTCGTTGCTCATTCTCGTTCCCTTTCCTAGGAGCGAAACTCTACCGACCAGATCAGCCGTTCGGAAGGACCGGCAGGCCCTTCTTCGGCTTCGCCGGAACCGGAGGCGAGTAGACCCCGATCTTGAAGTCAGGCATACGGAGCGCCTTCGCAGAGCCGTACAACTCCGAGCCGCACCGCGCCTTCCCCGGCTCTTCCTTGTTGTCATCCGAACAGGAGAGACAACCCGTCGGCGGGCACTCCTCGACCTCGGTGAACGGAGCGCCCGGGGTCTTCCGAGTGAACATCGGAACGCGATGCCCATGGCACTGGTCGGCGGTTAGGAACTCCTTCCCGATCGATACGCCGGTCTTGTTGATAACCTCTCCCGCCTCATTCCGGACCATCTTGTACTCGTAGCACGTCGCGTACGTGAGACCGAGTCGCTTCGCCGCCGCCTGATAGAGACGATGACCGACGATCCGATACTCCTCGGCGATCGTCTTCTGGCCCCCGATGTTCTCCGTGAACAGGCTCTCGAAGACCTTCCCGCGCTCGTCCCCGAAGCGAGACTGAATACGCTTCACCATCGCCGGAGCCCAAGAGTAACCGGCCTCGACGAACTTCACGATGACGTGGTCGGCCCCGGCCGCCCTCAGCATCTCGAAGATCTCGATCACACCCGTATGGTCCACGACACCGGGAAGGATCGGATTGACCTGGATGGAGACGTAGATTCCGCGCTTCTTCAGCTCGCGGATGTCGTCCATGTGCTCTTCGAGAGAAGCCGCCCCCGGAGAGAGCTTCTTCCAATCCTTCGGGTTCGCCGTGTTGATCGACTTCTGGGCGTAGCTGTACGGGTTCTTCTGGAGCATATCGATCGCCCAGCCCGGATACCGGAGACGCGAAAGGAAGAAGATCGGAAGACCCGCGTCCACGAACGCCTGAGCGCCATGCTGGGTGTTGTGGTAGTAGTTCTCCAAGGGGAGGAACGGATCCGTGAAGCTGGAGAAGTAGCCGGCCGCCGAGGTCTGCATCTTCCCCAGGGCCTTCTTAACCTGGTCCCCGTAGCCCATCGGGACGCTCACGAGCCCGGAGCCTCGGTAGCCCTTGAAACCGGAGTTGATGTAGCAGAAGGCGCAGCCCACCGTACAGAAGCCTCCGTACGGCTGGGTGAGGATCGCGTCCGTGAAGCACGGACGGTCTCGAACCCCCTTCGGTTCGGTCTTCGCCTTGTACCAACCCTGGAGCGGGCGCATCGCGTCGATACGGATGTGTGGGATCGGATCGAGGAAGACCTGAAGGACGTGCTTGTCTTCGTCCTTCGCGCCCCGGACCATCCCGATCCTCATCTTCCGGGACCGTAGGCCAGTCTCGGGCTCGACCTCGATGTCCCCCGCTACGTCCTTCGGCTCGGGACGCATGAAGAAGTCGTAGGCCTTCCTAGTGCTCTCCGCGACCCCGCCGGTAGCCAGCGCCACCTCGTCGGCGACCGCCTCTTCAGGGGTCTCTTCGTCGGCGTTGTTCTCATCCAGCCACGTCAGGATCTGGTCCATCGAGTTCTCCTAGAGCGACACCACGAATAGGGCCTTCATTGACCACACAGAAACACACGACCTTCGTCTCGGTAGATGGTCTTATGACCTTGACGTACCCCGGTCCAGTCGTTGAACTCCCCCAACCACTCTTTGGGGAAGACTCGCGCTCGCGCTTTCCAGAAGGGGGACGTCTCGACCACATCACTCTGAAACGGAATTCCAGCTTGTCGAGCCGGAAGATGGGTCATCTGAAGATCGATGTCATGACCACAATAGTAGTGGCCCTTGCACAGAGAGTTGAAGTCGCACAAGGCCGTCTCCAACTGATCGAGCCCGGAGAAGGCTACCCCGGCCGTCCGAGAATCTTCGAGGAGAGCCCTCTGGAGCGAGAGATTTGTCGCGCACTCTTTCCAGGACTGTCCGGTGAGACGAACCATCCCAGGGATCGGACCCGCGGTCTCCGACCCACCTCCGACCCCTAGGTCTGAGGCCGTGATCGGAAAGTCGTGGACGTGAGCGAGTAGGTCTGCGAGCTTGTACGAGGACCAGGGACCCGCGTGGGGGATCTTCTGGAACCCCTCGCGAAGCGAGTCCCACCCTTCCGGTCCGCCGGCCTTCGTCAGCCCTTCCAACCAAGAGGAGAGGTTCCCTCCCGAGGCCTCCAGAACCTTCTCCAGATGAGCCAGAGATAGGAGGTTGCCACGGAAACCTCGACGCTCTGTCCCCGTGGAGAGTCCTTGAACCTTCTCAGGAGACGGCAACGCCGGGTCTGGGTACAAGTCCCAAACCCGGCTCGCCGAGCCCAAAGAGTACCACGTCACGTAGAGGAGCGTCCGCCAGAGAGACCTCTCTTTGTCGAGGCCTTCGGCTTGGTAGATCTCCTTCAGCAGCGGGTACGTCGGATCGAGATCTCCTGAGGAGAGCTGGCCGTTCGCGAAGATACAGAAATCCGCGAAGAGCTGCTTCGCCTCAGGAGCTATCGCTTCCGTCATCCAGCGTACGTTACGCTGCGACGGGAGGCGTGGTCGAGTAGTGCTCGGACTTCACGTACACGGTGATCACGAGACCATTCGGAAGAACGAAGAACGTCCCCTCTTCCTTCTCGGCCTTCGTGAGCTTCGCGTCCGGGAACTTCGTCGTGAACTGCTCGGAGGTGTAGGCGATCGCGTCGAGCGAGTCCGGCACGAGACCCGTCGCCCCGACGTAGAACGCGAGGGGACGGATCCGGTCGTAGAACGACTCCACGACGCCTTCGATCCCTTCCAGCGCGTCGTGAACCGCCGCGACAGCCTCGTCACGATCCGCCCCGCGGACCGTCTTCATGAAGTCCTTCCCGTCGAAGTCCGGGATCAGCTTCATGGTCTTCTGGAGGTCGTCCTCCGACCCGAGACCGAGGAAGCCCTCGTAGATCGGGTACGAGATCGTGTCCACGTAGTTGAGCTGGGTCCGAGCGGAGAGCTTCTTCACCCCGGTCTTCGCACCGCGAGCGATCTGATCGAGAGTCGGCTTCTCCACTTCCTTCCCGAGGAACTCCATGGTGAAGCGACGCTGGAGGTACTCGTTCCCGGAACTGAGCTTCGTCACCGCGGTGAGGCTGGGGACACCGACGTCGATCTTGTACGAAAGACGCGTGTCGACCTTTCCTTCGGCGATCGCCTTCGCGAGGTCCGCGTACTCGGTCGTCATCGGAGGAGTGAAGTTGAGGGCCGGGCTGAGGTAGTGGGTCTTCAGCTCTGCGACCTGCTCCGTGGTGTACGAAGCCGACTCGCCCTTGAACATCCCTCCGAGGATCTTCGAGAGGACCGTCAGCTTCGCGAGGCCCACGACCTCGTCCGGCGAGATCGTGTCGAAGGACGTGTCGTACGCGATCAGCGGAAGATCCGAGAAGTCGATCACGAAGGGCTCGTTCGGCTTGTACTCGCCGGTGACGACGCCGAGATCCTTCAGCTCGCGGAACGTCCGCTTGTCCGAGGTACGGAAGATGAGCTGGTTGACGTTCAGCGACCCGTCCCCCACGAGCGTGTAGTTGTTGAAGGAACGGAGCTTCGAGAGGTCCACCCCGGAGACCGAGGCGACCTTCGTCGTCCCGCCGACCGGGTAGATGTCGATCTCTTGGGAGACGAGCATGTTGACCGTCGCGTTGTTGCGATTGATCTCGAACTTGTTGACCGAGACCCACTCCTCGCCCGCGTTGCGGTAACGCTGCTCGTACTTCGGGGGAGTGACCGTCCCGTCTTCCTCACGTGCTCCCGGGATGCGCTTCACTCCACGGCGCTTGTAGCCCGCGAGGAGCGTCTTCAGGTTGACCGAGAGCGACGAGGAGCCCCGGTCGAGGACCGAGAGAACCGCGAGAACCGAAGCCCCGTTCGACGGAAGACCGAAGTCGACCGAACGATCGTACTTCATCCCGCCCGCGAGAACGTCCTCGATCGCCGCTGCAAACGCCGCGACGTCCGACGAGACGAGAGCCTTCGCGTGCTTCTTCAGGAGGTCGCCGTTCTTCGAGGCCACGACCGCGTACTTCGCGGCGTTGAGGCGGCCTTCGCTGATCGCGGCGCGGGCGTACGCGAGGATCGCGACGGCCGAATTCGTGTCGAGAGTCTCCGGAGCCTTCAGCTTCTCGTAGGTCTCCTCGGAGATCTCGAAGTAGCGGAAGGCCACTCGATCGTCCTTCTCGGAGAGACCGCGAACCACGATCCCCTCCGTCGACCCGAGGACCTTCCGAGCCGCGACCGAGGCGAACGTGACGTAGTCGGCGTCGCCGATCCCCGCCTCCAGGGCCGGAGACATCGAGCCCGCGAGGAGCGCTGTCGCCCCGTAGAGGGCGTCGTAGACCTGCTTCACGTTCTTCGCCTGGATGCACGAACCCGAGAGGGCGTTCGAGATCGAGGAGAGGAGGTTGAAGTCGCAGTAGTCGCGGTAGGCGATCGTGTTGACGAAGACGTTCGGGTGCTTCTTCAGCGCCGTCGTGACGGCGGCGATCGCCGCGCTCTCTGCCGTCGGGGACCGATCGTTCGCCCATCCGTCCGTGTGAAGCGAGACGCACGTCGTCTCCTTGTCGTCGATCAGGGTCTCCGCCATCACGAGGCCCTGGGAGATGCAGGTCATCGCCGTCGCCCGAATCGAGCGGATCTCCTTCAGCTGAGGGCTGTTCGCCTTCATGACGTCCGCGACCGTCGCTCCCTTGAAGTGGAGCTTCACGTCGCCCGAGGACGAGTAGGTGATGAGAGAGACCTTCAGGGTCGGGTCGTCGAACTCACCGAGGGTCAGGAGCTTCTCGACCATCGACTTCAGATCCGCCAAGTCGTAGGCCATCGAGCCCGACCGGTCGATCACGAAGATGTGATGGGCGGGGTTCTTCTTGGCGATCGCGGCCTGAGACGAGAAGTCGTCCCGCTCGACACGGAAGAACGTCAGGGGCTTCCCTGAATAGGAGCGAAGCGCGAACTTGGTTGTCTCGGATTTGGACATGAGGAAGAGATCTCCTGGTGAGAGATCTCTTTACGCCTCAACCAACTTGGTAGCCCACCCGATTCAGCGAGACTTCTTCTTCAAGTAGTCGGAAGCGCCCTTTGCCGTGAGCTTCGCGTTCTCCGCTACTTCCTTCGCGGCCTCCTGAATCAAGTTCTCGATATCCGAGACCTTCTCGTCGGCGTCCAACAAGGTGTCGACGACCTCTTGAGCCTTCTTCGAGTTCATGTCCGCGAGAGCTTCCATCATGTCGCCATACAGCTCATCGAGTTCCCCCTGGCCGACCTCGGCGGTCTTCCCAAGAAGCGGAAGGATCTCCGAACGGATCTCCGGCTTCTCGTGAGCGAGACGAATCAGGGATCGGCGAAGAGAGGAATGCTTGTTCACTTGGATAGCCCGTTCTTGGTTCTCGGCTTTGTCTTTGGAGGGATGGCGTCCCAACAGCCGGTCCCCGTCGCTCGTGTAGAGACACCACTTCTGCTCGTCGGCGGGACGGTCGTCCTGATCGGAGGGACGACACTCATGGATGACCGCCTTCTTCATCGCTCAGTCGATGAAGCCGTAGTCCCGGCCGCGACCGGAATCGTTGGACCAACCCCACCGACCCTCTTCCGGGTCGAAGCCGACGCGACCGATCGACTTGCCGTTCGTGCCGCCGTTCGGATGGACGTAGTCCCAAGAAAGAGACCCGCCGAGGCCGCCCTGGGCGTCCGACCACCACTCGATCGAGATCGAGATCTCCGAGAAGAGAGACGAGAAGCCCTTCGGCACCTCGACCTTGACTGAGTTCTCGTTGAGGTTCGACCACTTCACCGGAGCGTCGATCTTCTTGAGAAGAACGTTGATCGCTTCGAGGGCCTTCTTCTTCGCCTCGTCGTCGAGCTGAGGAAGCCGACCGGCCTTCTTCTCCAGAAGGGGAAGGATCTCCGAGCGGATCTCGGGGTTCGCGTGGGCGAGACGAATCAGGGAACGACGGAGGGATGCCATGCCTCCGCCGTTTCAAAGAGAATCCACCGAGGGCTACTCCGCGGCGATCCCGTAGAACAAGAAGCCGACCGCCGAGCCCTGGAGCACGATGTCTCCACGGACCTCCCAAGAGCCGAACCCGAACTTGTCCTTCTCGCCCGTGTCTCGGACACTTCGGATCTTCCCCGGAAGAGCGCCGCTCGCCCGAGCCCAAGTCCCGAAGGCGGATCGAGCCTCCTCGTCCGAATCGGCTCGAAGCACGACCTTCTTCGCCTTCGTCTCAGCTCGGCCGGAGACGACTGGGATCGCAAACGCCGGACCCGACTTCGGGTTGTGTCTCACGTCCTGATTGGCGTAGGTCTTTGCCTCCGCAAGGGTCATGCCCTTCGCCCTGAGGACGAACCCCTTCCCGGCCTTCTCCAGGATCGTCCCCGAGTACCCGCCCTCGGAATCGTCGTCACGATACGACCGAACGTCGTTCTCCGCGTCCTGTACGAGCTTCTCGAAGACCTTCTTCGGATCCGTCCCCTCGCCGTACTCCTGGAACTCGGCGCCGCCTGCGGTCTTCGAGAGGAGCGAAAGAAGTGCCGGTCGTAGCTCGGGCTTCGAGTGCGCGAGACGGATGAGCTTTCGACGCAGCTTGAGGTCGGGGGTCACAGACCTCCGACCTCAAAGGAACTCCACCGAAGGTTCAGGGCTGAGGCGTCGTCGGCTTCTGGAGCCGTTCGGAGACCTCGATGATCTGGTGGGCCGGAATCCAGCGCGTATCCCGCTCCAGAGGCGGGCGAACGTTTCGACCAGTGTTCTGGTTCATCGTCCAGAACACCCAGCGAAGACGGTCCTCCTCTTCGCGCGAGCGGAACTTCTCCTTCACGACCCCGACCTTCCCGGTCTTGAAGTTCACCCCGTTCACGGTCTCTTCGCGAACCGGGCCGTCCTTGTACTGGATCCGAACCTTGTCGCCCGGCTTCAGGTTCAGCTCTTCGAGCTTCTTCCGACCCGGCTCCGCAGCGTCGTCCTTCGCGTCCATCCGGTCCTGACGACGGTCGAGAAGCTCGGCCTTCTCCTTCTCGGTCTTCGCCTTGTCGGCCTTTCCGACGTAGCGGATCACCTTCGCGTTCGCGTCGTAGCGGGAACCCTTCGCGGGGAAGCGAAGGTCCCCCGCCGACGAAGAGAGCAGAAGTTCGGCGTTCCCGGTTCGCTTCGTCGTGACGCTGACGATCGTAGCGGGAATCCAACCCTTCCGCGTCTGGACTTCGACGGAGTCCCCTTCGTGGAAGTACCCGTCCGAAGGCGCAGCTTCCTTCAAGATCGGGATGAGGTGCTCGCGAAGCTCGGGCTTCTCGTGAGCGAGACGGATCGTCTTCGAGCGGAGTTCGTCGTCGTTCATGGTCGGTTCCTCCTGAGATCGATTCGCCTAGAACCGACCGCTTACGCTCAGGTACGCTCGCGTAGGGGTGCCTTCGGTCGCCGTGAACTCGAAGGCGAAGGAGAGGCCCGTTCCGATCAGCGCGATTCCGGAGACCGCGTACATGATGTTCGCCCCGAGCGCGAACGAGGAGATCTCACTGATCTGGGCTTCGGAGCACCCCGAGACCGTCTGCCCGCACGTAGCGGACAGATTCGAGTAGAGGTCCGAGGCGTGGACTCCGAGACCGATCGCTATCGCCGCCGATACCAGGGTCAAGGCTCCGGCCGCGATCGTGAAGGTGTAGTCGCCTCGCGGAACCGTAAGAACGGGCTCCTCGGGCTCCGGGAGGGCCTCTACGGGCGGTTCCGGGGTCGGGGCGACGTCCGGCTGGGGCTCTGGCTCCGGGGCTACCGCGGCCTCCGAGGGCATCCGCGCGAGGCGCCCAGTGAGGTCGGAGATGACCGTCCGTACGGTAACGGCGTCCGAAGCCTCCGGAAGCTCCCGAAGGTACCGCTGGTACGCCGCCAGGGCGCGCTCCAGGAGGGGGCGGGCGACTGCGTCCGGTAGGGCTCCCGCCGCCCGCTGATAGCAGGCGCCGACGTTGTAGAGAAGCTCGGAAGCGTGGACGATCGCGAAGCTCTGCTCGAACTCCTGGGCGCAGTCGATCCAGCGCGATTCCGCGAACGCGCGATTCCCGCTCTCGAAGTGGGCGCGGGCCGACTCCTCTCGGGTCTGGGCCGAGACCGCCGCCGGGAACACCAGAAGCGAGAAGACGAGAAAAACGTGTAGATTTCGCATAGGGACGTAACCTTTCGCTCGTATAACGAACGAGACGGCCGTCCCTACACTACCTACTTCCAGTAGCAAACGAGGGAGATGTCCCCGATCGAGCCGGAGTAGGAAATGGTTACCGAGGTCGGTCCGGTCCCGGAGGCCGATACGGTCCCTACCCCGATCCCGTTCCTCGGGGTAGCCATGCAGTAGTCCGGGGTCGAGGCGAAAGTGATCACGCCTGCGGCGTCCGGAGTGATGACGTCGGGGGTCGATCCGTCGGTCGTGTAGGTCCGAAGGATCTTGTCGACGTGGACTGCCCCCGTTCCCGAAGTGATGATCTGAGTCCCCTCGATGTTGATGTTGGACCCTCGAAGATCGAAGACCACACCGTTCGCGGCGTGGATGTTGCTGGTGAGGAGGTTCGCCACATCGCAGCTACGAAGAGAAGCGTTGAGCGTATTGGACGCAGCCCCCGCCACCTTCAACTTGATCACGGAGTTGATAGTCGCGTTGTACACATCGAACGCGTTACCAGACACGTCAGCAAAAGGACTCGTCTCGAAGTCGAACGTATCTGCGTTCCCTCCGTATTGGCGATACCTCAGTATCCCAGTGAGAGAAGATCCGAGTACGTTCCGAAGACTACAACCCTTCAGACCGATATCCCCAGGGGCCCCGATCAGCTTGAAATCGCTCCCCCACCCACATGCCGTCGCGTCGAGAGACGGCGAGAAGGGAGGCTTATCCACATCTGTCGAATCGTAGGTGATGTCCGTCTTCCCGAACGTGCAGTCCGATACCTTCACGAGACCGCACGTGAAGATCTCGAACTTCGTAGCTCCGCCGATCTCGAAGTAGACGTTGTTGAAAATGGCGATACCGACGTCTTTCAGACGCCCGCTGAAGGTGGGGCCGAAGAACCCGCAGTCCTGAAGAACGAGACTTCCGGAGAAATCCCCGCCCATATAGTTCCCCCCGCCACCCGTACCATCGCAGTAGAGCGCGCGACCGGTTCCAGCCGTCACGGTCGCCCTCAGATTACGGATGCCGAGGTACTTCACATGAGAGGGAGGGACGAAGATATGAGACCCGTCGTTCCCAACGTTCTGGATGACGGTACCTCCTGTCCCGAGGAAATCGAACCCAGCACCCTGAACCACGAGATGGTGGAGGCCTGAAGGCCAAACGGGCAAATCGGACGCCCCATTCAGAGTGTACACCCCAGGACCGATCACCAGGGTGTCCCCGTCCAAACAGGCTTGGAGGGCGCTCTTGAACGTCCCGAAGGGCTTCGAAGCGTCGCCGCGGGACGCGGACCCGTCGACTCCGGTCGGCGTGAGGTACACGGCGTTCGGAGGACCTACGATCCCTCCCGAAACGGCGAAAGCGGTTTCGGTACCCGTGTCGTCCTTGTAGTAGGGCCTCTTGTCCGTCTTGAAGTAGAAGCTCGTCGACCCGGCTGCGGGGGTGGCGGGCGTCGTGCCCACTCCAAGATTCACTAGTCCTGCTACGGTCATGGAACTCCCTCAGAGAACGGCGAGCTGCCCGCCGGCTTCTACGGTGATTGCTGAACCAGCCTCGACGATGAAGGGACCTCTCACGAGGTACTGGAAGTCGGGGGACACATCCACAGTTGTGTTGGAGGAGAGGCGGAAACGGAGAGATCCGTTGCCCATTGCTCCCGCTCCGACTGGAGTCTCGGCCCCCGTGTCGTCCTTGTAGTAGACGCTCTTGTCACTGCTCTTGGCGTAGAGAGTGATCTTCCCCGTCGGAGGGGTAGGCGCCGATAGGCCGGTAGTGAGCTTCAGTTGAGCCATGGAGAGTCGTATCAGACTCTCCATAGAGAGATCAGGCTAAGCCCGACCCGGCTTCTTTCGGAGCACCCAAATGGGAAACGCCCCGCTCGCGCTTCTCTCGGCTAGGACGAGATAGAAGTGCAGCAGGGCGCGGAAAACGGCGGGCGAACAATCGGAAAGGTCGGAGTAGTCAACGGTGTCCATACCTCCCTAATCGCCGCGAGGAGGGGAACCCGGAAGACTATTCGTTCAGGAAGATCCGGATGGAGCACCGAGGACACCCGACGTACTTCCGGTCTGACGAGACCATGTAGAAGGGATCCTCTTCGGTATGGATCTCCGAACGACCGAAGGTGAACTCGGCCTTACATCGACCGCAGGTCGCCCGACCGATCTGAAGCTCCCCGCAGCGAGAGGCGCGAGACTGACGACGAGCTTTCCGTTGGGAGCGCCCGCTCACGCCTTCTCCAGGTACCGATTCCCGACGAGCTTCAAGATCACGCGGCCCAACTGAGGGTCGATCCGCTCGACCTCGGGTTTGACCACGACGCCTTCGGCGTAGTGGGGCTTGAATTTTCCCCCGCTGAGGACACTGTCGGCTTCAGCGAGAGCTTCGATCCCCTCGGCGAGGAAAGGTCCGCGATAGACGACAGGAACGCGAGACAGACCGTCCCGACCGTCGCCTCCGAACAGATCCCGAGCGTCCATCCACTTCCGGTCCCCGAGGTAGACGTCAAAGACGAGGAACGCGGGAAACCCCTGTGGGATCCCGTAGTGCATCTTCTTCGTCGACCGGAAGACCTCGCCGTAGAGGATCTTGTCTTCGTTTGCTCGGCACCACGTCTCGATCCACGGGTTGGCTCTCAGAGCCGCCCAGAAGACCGACGGGTTCTGGCTCCGGTCCCAGGCCTTCAGGTCGAGATCTCCGCCCATCTTCCCGGTCCCGGTGTCGATCGTGACGATTCCTGGCTCGACGCTCTCGTCCGGAGGACGCTTCCATTCCGTCCGAGACCCCACCCACATCCGACCTCCGCGGAAGGCGTAGCGGGCGCTCTCCCCGTTGATCTTCTCCGTGACGATCACCGGTTCCCCTGGAGTGAAGAGGTCTCGCCACTTCCTCTTCGTGGCCCTCTCCCCTCCGCGGAAGTTCTCCATGTCGTAGGCGGAGAGATGGGCGAGAGAATCGATCGGACGCTCGCCTTCCTGGCTCTGGATGTTCGCGTATGGATCGTAGCGGACGATCCCGAGGCGCTCCATGACGTTGTCCCCTTCGGAGACCTTGTCCTTCAACGCCCCGAGCTTCATCAGGAGCCCCTGGGAGTAGATCCCACGGAACTTCCGGACCTTGATTCGGCGATCGTCGGTCGGTAGGTAGCTCCAGAGAGACGAGAAGGGATGCTCGTTCCCCGGCAAGACGTAGTCCGGCTCGACGTAGATCGCGAGGTCTCCCGTCGCGAAGTCTTCCGTGCGGACGACGCACGTGTACCCGTCGATCTCGACAAGGCCCAGGGTATCCGCGGCGGGGTGCTTCTTCACCTCACCGAGTCGAATCACGAAGACGCCGTGGGTACTCATGGTTTCTTCTCGCTCTCGATCTCCGCCAACCGACGGAACTTTCGGATCTCCCCCACGACTCGCCAGATGTGAACATGGCAGTCGTAGCGATGAGCGCTTCCCGGAGCGTATTGATGACGAGCGGGAAGGAGGGCGGTCCGGAGCCAGGTTACTCTCCGCGCCACCTTCTCCGCCGCCGGTTCCTTGAAGATGTCGCTCACTTCCGGAAGACGACTCCTTCGAAGTTGTCCGTGGGACGAGAGATCAACACCCCAGCGAGGCGAAAATCCGCAGACAGGACTCGGAGATCTTGAAGGATCTGGTCGTGGCGGGAATCCCCGTTCTCCGGCTTTGCTCCTCCGCAACGCCTCCACCAGCGGTAATCCTCCAAGAGCCTCGAAGCGCCCTCGAAGTCTCGGTAGCTGAGACGTTCCAGAGCGGAAGTCAAGGTCGCTTCCGGATCCATATCCACGTTGTCGCTCATGACCCCTCGAAGATGATCTTGTGCATCTGACGAAGATGGATCCCGGTACCCGTCCAGCGACCCGGATCTGTCCAGCGGTAGTGGATCGAACTCGCCCCTTCGTAGGGACCCCGCTTCGTCTTTGGGGCGGCGTCCACCTTCGCGTTGTTCTGGGCGGCGTAGGCCATCCACTGGCGCTCCCCCTCGGCGATCGCCGTCTCTCGGTCGACCCCCTCCCAGAACATGACGTAGACCCGACGCTGGATGAAATACATCTCGGACCCGGCGACGTCCGCCCCCGACATGCTCTTCAGAGCGGTGTCGCCCAGCGCCATCGACTGGCGCATCTGGACGAAGAGCTTCTCTTCCTGCTCAGGGGTCACGGAGGCCCCTCGGACGTTCGTGTTCTGGTACACAGGGTCCTCCTACGGTTTGTGAACGCCGTCGCGGAGCCAGTCGGGGAAGTAGTCCGAGACCTCCTCGGGAAGACCGTCAGCGACCCGCGCCAAGATCTGGGAGACCTTCTCGATGTCCTTCGTGCACTCGACGGTAAGGCGCTCGAACCGAGCCACGATGTCCGGGGCGTTCCCGCAGACCCCGGTCGCCCAGTGGGCCGCCGTCTTCGCGTAGCCGGTATGGCCGTCCCGACGCTCCAGGAGCATCTCCCGCCACCCTCGAAGACCCCCGAGGGTAATCTCGTGACGCTTCTCGCCCACGACGCGGCGGATGTCTTCCCCTCGGTAGTACATCCGGTTGTAGAGACAGAAGCTGTCGATCTGGGAACGGAGGGTTCCCAGATCTTTCTTCGTCCACTTCTTCGCGCCCCGGCTCATCCGTAGAGGACCTCTCCGAAGAAGCAGCACTGGACGAACGCGTCGCCCGTATTCGCGTCGTAGTTGTCCTGGAGGAAGTCCGAGAAGTGCTTCGGGTACTTCGCCGACAGAACCTGGAGGCCCTGAGCGATCGTCTTCCCGTCGAGACGGTGGACCTTGTCGTTCGCGTAGAAATCCTCGCAGACGACCGCTCCGCCCTGGAGGGGGAAGTCGATATAGTTGTAGATCTTCTGACCCGAAAGGGTCGGCTTGACCTCCGTGCGGGGCTTCCGATAGCCCTTGATCTTGCACCAGTAGCCCACGCCGCCTTCGAAAGCGGAACACAGCAGGCCAGCGAGCTTCTCGGAGGTGATCTCGGTCTTGACGGTGAAGTTCTTCATGGTGTCTTCGTCTCCTCGTCGTTGTAACGAACGAGGGGGGAGGTTCTACACTCCGAAGTCTCTTTTTGGAGCGAGCGAGAGCGCCGTCTCGGTCGTCTCTTCCCCCGAATCCCAGAGAACCTTGACGCCTTCCGGAAGAACGGCCTGGACTTTCCCGAGCTTTCCCGGGACCTTACGGGAGAAGACCTCGTCGTTCTTCCCGAGAGCTTTCCGGGCTTCGGTCTCCCGGGCCGCGTCGCGAAGTTCCCCGGAAGTCCCTCCTTCGAGGGCTCGGGAGATCTCGTAGATCGTCGCGAGCTTCGCCCGAAGACTGAGCTGGGAATCCTTCCCGAGCTTCGCGTCCACGTAGTCCGCGAGCGTCCGGCCCTTTGCGGCCAGAAACGGGCTCGGATGCGGGATCTTCGCCAGCTTCGCCCTGGTTTCCGGCTTCGAGTAGTCGGAGATCGCCCTCTCCACCATCGAATTCGGGTCGCCTTTTCCTCGTGTGCGCATCGTGTTCCTGTAACGAACGAGGGGACGTCCGCTACACCTTCTCGTACGCGGGCCACTCGGCGGGCCACTGGTTGAGGAGCGTCTGGATCCTCTCCAGCTGGAGCTGGATGCTCTCGACCGGGACTCCGTGGGCGTTCCGAGCCGCGAGAACTTCCGGATCGAGTTCGGACCGGAAGACGACGAACTCGACCCGGTAGCCGTGGCGCTCCGCGAGCTTCACGTAGGGAGTGATCTCGGAGACCGTCTGGTTCGTGTTGTCGAGCACGACGAGAGGGAGGCCCTCCTCGAAGGCGCGGCGAACCTTCGTAGAGCACATCTGATGGGCGTACCCCAGGAACGCGGGATTGAACTTGTACTCGTCCCCGACCATGAAGAAGTCGTCGGCGGAACAGACGTACGCGTCCGGGAGAGCGTTACACAGCGTGCTCTTACCCGAGCCGCTCGCGCCGATCAGAATCTTGAAGGTCCTCATAGTCCTCTAACGAAGGGGGGTCCTCTTCTTACACCCGGGCGTAAGGAACTGAGAAGGAGAGAAGCGCTCGATGACCCAAGACCCCACCGATTTCCTGGAGAGCCGGTTCGATTTCAACGAGTTCGTGCGGAACGCGCGAATTGGTTACGCCGAGTTGTGTGGGCGTCGGGAGGCTCTCGAAGCCACGATCGCTTCCGCGAGCGAGGAGCTGGTGAGCGTGAGGGATCAGATCGAGAAGCTGGAGAAGGTCCTCGACTCGTCCGGGATCGAGGCGGAGCCGAGCCTCGCTCGTCCGCGGACCTCCTACGTCTCCGCCACGACGAACCAGGTCATCGAGGAGCTGAGGGAGAATCTCTCCTCCCGATCCGAGATCCACCCCGAGGCCACGATCATCTCCCTCGTCATCTCGAAGCTTCCCGACGCGAAGCCGAAGTCGATCTCCGCCGCGCTCTTCCGAATGGTCCAGCAACAGAAGCTCATCCGGTCCGGCAAGCGCGGGGACTACGCCTACCAGATCCCGCTCAGTCAGAGCGAAGTGATCGAGACTCTGACCACTCCGGCCACTCCGGCCGGACCGCGAACCTCCGACGCTGGACGCGACGGGTACACGGGCTGATCACGTGCTGGAGTACCCGAGCATCAGTCCAGAGCCAAGGTACGGCGGACCGTACTTCATCTGGGACAAGCTCGACGGTATCAACCTCCGGTCCGAGTGGTCGAAGCAACAAGGCTTCTACAAACTCGGAGCCCGCGCTACCCACCTCTCCGACCAATGGCGCGGAGAGGCCGGGGCGCTGATCGACTTCCAAGCAGCCGCGATGATCAAGATCTTCAAGAAGCAAAGGTGGGATCGAGCCACCGTCTTCTTCGAGTTCTACGGAGAGAGGTCCTTCGCTGGGATCTTCCCGAGGAACTCCGCGAAGCTGATCGCTCTGTTCGACGTAGCCGGGCCCGATCGGAAGCTTCTCGACCCGAGAGACTTCTACAAGCTCTTCTACGACATCGTCCAGACCCCGAAGCTTCTCCTCCGGGGCAACTTCAACAAGGAGGTCGAGGCCGAGGTCAGGGCCGGAACTCTCCCAGGCATGACCTTCGAGGGGATCGTGGCGAAGGGCCCAGCTGTCGAGAAGGACGGCCCTCCCATCATGTTCAAGAGCAAGTCACAGGCCTGGATCGACAAGGTCCACGGCCTGTACGGGGACAAGGCGAAGGACTACCTCTGATGTCGGCCTATCGCGACCCCCCTGGACGTTCCCCGTGTCCGTACCACTGTCGTCAAATAGCAGCGGCCGGATGGGGTGAGGGATGGACCGGGTTGTGGAACTGGGAGTGCGTAATGTGTAAGGCGCGCGCTCCCATGTGGAGGTGGATTCTTCTGCCCTTCCTCCCTACCCTCTCTCACATACCGCTGGGACCCGGTCCCTACCATGTAGTCGACCCGAGACTGACGGAAGCTGAAGCTCTGAGAGTCGGGTGGACGAAAGAACAGATCCAGAAAGAGCGAAAGACGGGCTTACCGAATCAGCTCGATCGGTGGAAAGAATGGACCTGGGGAGAGCTTCCTTAGAAGGTCGCCCCGAGCTTCCGTAGGTACGCGAGAAGGCCATCGACCTTCGGATTCGGTACCTTGCTCTTCTGGATATCGATGAGCTTCCCGATCTGAACCGGGTCCGTCTCCTCGATCGAGATCTCCCCGGTGTCCGAAGCCCGAAGAGTTGCAACGGGCCTCGGGAGCCTCTCGTTGAAGAACACGAAGAGGAGATCTCCGCCGGCCGGGTCGTGCTTCACGATCACCGGATCTCGGACGTAGAGACCCTTCGCCGACCACTGGATGTCGTTCCGAACGTTGGAGATCGCCCGGTAGGCCGGCGACATGAGGAGAGCGAGGTTCGCTTCGAGCTTTGCCTGAAGGAAGTTCGCCGCTTCGTCGTCTCCGATCTCCCGAAGATGGGGGATCAGGTCGTCCGAAGTGACGAACCCGGTCGAGCGAACCGCCTCGTTGATGCGCTCCTGTAGCTCACCCGAGAACTCGGCCTTCTTCGAAACCGGCTCCTTCGCTTCCTTCAGGAGCGGTAGGAGGATCGGACGAAGCCCGGGGTTCTCGTGGGCCAGGCGGATCATCTTCGAACGGAGAGTCATCCCACCCCGGCCTTCATCGAAGGACTAGCTGCCCAAGGCCTCTTCGAACTTGGAGGACAGGTCCGGGGAGAGCTTCCCGAGGGCGTAGAGGGCGAACAGTTCCGCGAAGAACTCCTCCACCGTCTTCGAGGAATACGGGGTAGGGAACTTCGCCACTACAGCCCGCTCTTCGAGAATCTTTCGGACGGTCCTCTTGACTACGAATCCGCCCCCCGAGAGACCGTACCGGTACCCGTCGTCGGATTCAATTACTGGAGGCGGACCTCGGCGGTTGGAGAGAGGGATTGGAAACACATCCCCCACTTTCGGCATCTCTACCTGGACTCCAGAGGATCGCTTCATCAAGTAGTAGAAGCGGTTGAAGGCCTCCAGGACAGGCTTCGGAGCGAACTTGTACCAGTACCGGTGTCCCAGCTCGTGACACAGGGTGTCGAGGTCGTCGAACCCTCTCTTGGCCATCGATCGGATGTAGACGTCGTCTTCCGAAAGCGAGTACCAGGCGAGAGTCCGGGCGTTCTTGATTTGACCTACGACGTAGACGTCTCCGTAGAGGACCTTCTTGAAGTCGCGGGTCGCTGAGAGGATCCGATTCGCGCTCTCGAAGAGACTCTGGATCTCATTGAACTGATTCGCGTCCGCCCCCACGGTGTTGTGCACCTTGAAGGGTCCGACGGTCGCTTCCTGAGTTCCGCCGGATACTCGTTCGGGCCAATCCGAAGCCTCCGAAAGGAACTGGAGCCAGGGCTTGTTCTTGTCGTACCAACCGATGACGTCCTTCTGTTGGCGCTTCGAAGCGAGAAGGGCCCGCGAAGCCAACTCCAAGAACTTCTCTTTCCCAGGAGGGATCTCTCGGGTCTGAAGCAGCCACTCCACTAGCGAACGACCCGACACGATCGTGGGGATGTACCCGTACGTGTTCAAGATCAAGCCGTTGGGCTTCGCCCTCCCCCGCTGTTCGGAGACGTTCTCGGCGAGAGAATCGACGGACATCCGATAGTCGGACACCAGTTTCGATGGGTTGTCCCACCCCTTCGCTCGAACGTACCGAGACGCCACCCTTACCTCGCTAGGAGCGCGTAGAACCACCGCTCGTCTCTCCTTACGCGCCAGGGGCCTCAGAGGGCCTTCGAGAAGGTAGAGGAGAAGTCGGAGGCGATCGTTGCGGCTACCGTGGCTACGGCCTTCTTCGCGGTGAAGACGAGACCCATCTCTCGGTTCGAGGCAAGAGAAGCGTGGGTCAAGTTCTGAGAGCCTACGAACGCAGTCTTCCCGTCTACCACGAACGCTTTCGCGTGGATGTAGGGCTTCGTTACGATCCGAACCGGAATCCCGGAAAGCGTCAGTTGATCCGTAGCTGCCTTCCCAGCGGGAGACTCCATCGCATCCGACATCACGACGCGAATCGCTACCCCGCGGGCCGCCGCGGACTTCAGGGTCGCGATCGTATTGGCGTCGCTGATCTCCTCGTCCTCCAGATCGATCGTTTTCTTCGCTCCGGACAGAAGGTCGTGGATGGTCGACTTCGCGTTCAACGGAGAGACCACCAGGGAGCCCGCGTAGGTGGAGATCGGAGTCCCTGCAAAGTCCCCCTCGAAGACGGCCTCAGCGTCCGCTACGACCTTCGGAAGGGTCGCTACAACCAGGAACTCCCGATTCGACTTCAGCGCCGCCGTAGTGGCGTTCATCGTCATGATCCAGGCGGTCTTCCCATCCAGAATCACCGACTTCTGATGGGTGAGAGAGAAGTGGGAAGGGGCCCAGACTACCTTCACCCCAGCAGCTGCTAGGACGGCGAACTCGTCGTTGTTGTTGTTCGAGAGGCCTGGGTTGAACCTCTGATTGAGGATTACTCGAACGTCGAGCCCGGCCTTCTGGCGATCGATCAAGGCGTCGATCACGGCCTGAGAAGACAGGAGGTACATCGTCATGTGTACCGAGGTCTTCGCCATCCGAATCGCCTTTACCAGGGCCACGCCAGAGTCCCCCGGCTCCACTATCACCCGAACGGAACCTCGGGGAATCGAAGCCCTTCGAATCTTCCGGTTTCTGTTCGGGTTGTGGCCCACATACCCTTTTCAGGATAGGGAACCTACTCAAACGAATTGAGGGACGGGAGGTACTTCCTCCGCGTCCCTCAATCCCCTCTACGTGAGCCTCGGATCAGGCGTTGACGAGGTCCTTCAGCTTCTTCACGGCCGAAGCGCGGACCTTCCGCGACGCGGGCTTCGCCGCGTACTGCTTCATCTCGCCCGTGAACGGGTTCTTCCGCTCGCCGGCCTTCTTCGCCTCGGTCACGCGGACCTTCAGCTTCAGGAGATCCGGGATCACGAACTCGCCCGGGCCCTTCTTCCCCAGCTCGCGCTGGGCCAGGCCCGAGAGGGCCTCGAACGTGTCCACGACCTGCTTCTTCGTCAGGCCCGTCTTCTCCGCGATCTCGCTCATGATCTGAGCCTTCGTCAGGCGCTTGCTGTCACTCATGGTCCTCGTCTTTCTTGGGTCGCCACCAACAGGTGTTAGATCCGACGAGATCTTACGCCTCGACGAAGGCCTCGATCACGAATCAGACGCCAAAAACGACCTTCTCGATCACTATTCAGCTCCTCAGGTGGAGGTGGAGGCCGGTGCTCACCCCGAAGAGATCCGCGAGGAAGAGAACGGCCAGGAGTACGACCACGACGACGATCAGGACTCGAACGACCTTCAGGATCATCGGATCGGTGATGAACTGCTGGGCGACCCAGAGAACGAGGCTCGCCAAGACGATGATGAGAATCAGGGAAATCAGGGTGACTATCATAGATACCTACCTTTTCGGGTTCGAAAAGGAGGTCCGATAGCGGGGTTACGTTCCTATAGGAACTGAGGCTCAGAGGAACGAGCGGGGACTCAAGACTCCGCGACCAACCGCCGGACCGAAGGCCGAACGGATACCAATCCCGTACTTCGGCTGCTGGAGACCGCGAATGAACTTCACGGTCCGAGCTTTCGCTTCGGTGGCCTTATCGAACTGAGACTCGGCGTTCTGCTTCAGAGACTCGTACTTCGCCGACTTCTCGATCGAGAGCGAAACTCCGCCGATCGAATAGTCGAATTCGTCCGCCACCCAGTTGATCGAGAGCGCGAAACAAGCGTGAACGATCGCCTCCCAAAGGATAGCGGTCCTCCAGACAGCCTTCTCGGCGCAGAGCTTGTCCAAGGTGTTGAGATCTGGGGTCGTCGGGGGGAACATGTTCCACCAGTCGAGACCTCGTTCGAGGTACTCCAGAAGCTCGGCGTCTTCCCAGATCTGACCGAAGACCTTGTTGTAGTTGCCGATGTTTCCCTCGGCCTCCGGCGGGCGGAAGTGGTAGAACTTGTCAGGGTTCTGATCGCGAAGAAGGAGACGAAGCTTCGCGATCATCGAGGTCACGCAAAGCGAGTAGGTCGGGGTCGCCACGACTCCTGGAGAAACCACCGCCCACTCCTGAACCACTTGCTGAAGAGGGCTTCCAGCGTACTGCTTGAAGTTCCAGCGGATGACGTAGGTCCCAGGCGTCGCGCTCGTGGGTACTTGGAGGGAGGCGTAGTATTCCCCCACCGTCGGGTTCAGCGGGATTCGATTCGCCGACCCGATCAGAATCTCAGTCTCCGGCGGGCCGGGGCTGACGTAGTAGATCGCGTAGGTGATTTCGTACGCGTTCGAAGCGATGGAGTTGGAGTCCGTCAGGAAGATGTCGAGGTCTCCCTGACCGAGCGTCGTCCCAGGTAGGAATGCTACTGCCATGGTTCCCTCTATCGGGGTCGATACTCACACCACCGAACGGCCGTGTCCAGAACGTAGGCGAAGACCGCCGAGGTCAACCCCCAGGACAACACCGATAGGACAGCCTCGTCCCACGTAGGGAGGCTTCTCTCGGCGAAACGGGAGAAGACCCACACCATCCACCCAGAGTGGAACCCGGTGCAGTAGGTGCACTTCACTAGAGCGTCCAGGAACCGATAGCGACCTCGAAGGAAGAGCGCCTTGTTCTGAACCCCGAAAGTGATTGAGTAGGCGAACAGCAGATACATCCAGGAGGGCATCACTTCTTCGCCCCTCCGAAGAACCGACCAAAGACCCCTTGAGGGTTCGCCGGATTCGACGCCGGAAGCGGCTTCACCTCGGGCTCTTCAGGTTCCTCGAACCGAGAGGGAAGGACCTCCGCCCGAACTTCCTCTTTGGGGAAGCGAGAAGAATGGTCCACCAATCTACAACAAGACGTCTCGGACGACTCACGGAAGAGGTCAATCGAGTCGGACAGGTCTTCGGACGTTGATTCGGTGCTACAGTCGAACCCGAGCTGAATCTCTACCTTGTTGAGGGCCGTGAGGAGCATGTCTCGCTCTTCGGCCAACTCCGTAGTAGCGACTCCGTGACGGAATCGAATTTCGACGTCGAGAAGCCTTCTCATGGCTTCTCCCAACCCGATCGAGAGATTCTTTTGAGAACGATCCGACACTCAAGTACCGTACCCCTTCATCTCACGAAACGCGCGTTCAGCCCCGGAGTAGAAGACCTGGACTTCAGGTTGAGAGCCAAGGTCTCAACGATCACGTCGAGGGAAATCGGTACCGTGGCCTTCATCTCCCCGTAGAGGACGACCCCATCCGTAAGGGACGTAGGGATGTCGTACCGGTACGAGTACCGACCAGGATCCGGAGGGGTCACCGGGAGAAGCGGGGCGCTCGCTACCAACACGATCTCGTTTCCGGTAACCGGATCGAATTGGAAGATCTTGATAGCCGGAGACAGCACCGAAATCGGGGCTCCGAGGGAGTCCAGATAGAGCTTCGTGAAGACGAAGGGTTCGCCGATGAATGCGTCCGAGGACATCTAAGAGAGGTCCTGGTATAGGAGGACCCGCTACGCGTGAGTAAGGGACTTCATGTTCCGGACCTCGTCAGCGTAGTCCAACGCGCTGACTTTCCCAGAGCGGTTGAAGTATTCGCGCTTCAGATCACGGATCGAGTCGCCGTTCTCGAACGAAAAGAAGACCCTTCCGTTCTCGCGATTGGCCTCCAGGAACTTCACCCCCGCTACGCGAAGGAAGGCCGCATAGTACATGTCCGTCGTGCGGTAGATCTTCTCGTCGTCGGACGGCATGGGGGGTTTCTTGTCCAAGACTCTAGGCCCTCCGCGGACTCTACCCTTCGGACTTCGTTGACAGAAACGAAAAGTCTTGACCGGAAAAAGCAGAAGCCGCCTTGCGGCGGCTTCGACCCCACCTCCGAAGAAGTGGGGGGAGGACCCGATCAGTAGATCAGAGGACCGCGCCGGTGTTGTCGTACACGACGATCGCCGCGCCCGTCGTACCGCGGTACTTGAAGCCCGCGTCCGAGAAGCCGTTGATCTGGCCCTGAGCGAGCGAGATGTAGAACGACGAATCGGACACGAGGATGTCGCGGTACGTGTTGAAGTTGAAGTTGTTCGCGTTCCACGTCGCGGGCGACGTCTGCGGATGGAAGGTCGAGACGACGACCTGAACGATCGTGCCGGCCGGAACCGTGTAGGTCGCGCCCGAGAGGATCCGGAGGATGTCGATCACGGTACCGGTCGAGGTGTTCGCCGTGAGCGTCGCGCCCGCCGCCGCAGCCGCGAGGATCACGTTGATCGCCGCGAGCGTCGTCGCCGCGCCCGTCTTCATCGCCGCGATCAGGGCGTTCGCCGCCGTGGTCGCCTGAGCCGGCGTGAGAGCCGGACCCGCCGCGCCGACCTGGACGTTGGCGATCAGGTAGGCCGCGAGGCCGCTCTGAGCCGTCTTCAGGTAGCGCTGAGTCGCGCCCGTCGAGCTGAGCACGACGGTGTTCGTCACGGGCGCGCTGACGTAGCGCGGGCCCTGGGGCTGAGGATCGATGCTCTGATTCCGCTGCGAGCCGTTCGGCCAGAAGTCGGTGATCTGGAGAACCCCGTTGGGGATGTCGGTGCGGCGCTTGCAGATGAACGGCATGTCGTATCTCTCTTTCCGGATCGAGGAGTTTGGGAAAGGTGCCTTTGAAGAGGCCTCTTCCTAAACTCCCAGAGATAGGCCGTCTAACGCCTCAATCTGATTAGGCGCTGTTCACCACAGCGATACGGATCGTGAACCAGGGATTCCCGCCCGTAGAAGCGACGAACATCTCAGGGACCCCGGCTCCGGTGAGGCTGATGTCGTCTCCGGGCATGATGACCGTCGGAGGCACTCCGGGGTGGAAGCTCACGAAGAGCGGGAAACCTCCGGAGACCGGGTCGAGGTTCCGAATCGAGATCGTTGTGGAGTACGCCGGAACCATGAAGTCCAGGACCCCTTCATTCAGGTAGTCCGGAAGGTTGGGCGGGAAGGCTCCCAGGGCCAGGTTCGGGGCCTTCCCGGTCACCGTGAGCACCGGCTCCTTCGTTGAGAAGAAATCGAAAGGAGGGACGATGACGATTGGACCTTCGGGAAGGTACGCGTTTGCCGCGATTGAGAACCTCTGAGCCCTCATGAAGAGCGTCTGATCGTCGGAAGGGATGTACGAGTCTCCGGCGACGACTGGAGTCGCATAGTCGTCGAGATCGAAGACACCTCGACTGAGGTCCCGACGAGACTCCTCGACTCCAGGGTACCTCTTCGCCCGAATCGACTGGCTCCGGAACTCCCCGCCGTTCGGAATCACGAACATCGGCTTCGTCCCGAACCCGCCCACGCCCATGACGTTGACCCCGTAGGCGTCGTTCAGCCGGGAGGCTCCGTTGATTCGGTAGTTCGCGACCCCTTGAAGCTTTGGGAGCGTCAAGTTGATCTGATTCGCACTCCGATACTGGACCGAAGGGATGTCTCGCTGGCGGGTCATGTTCCCCTTGTAAGAGCTATCGGGCCTTCACCGCGCGCTCGGCTCGAACCTTGGGTTCGTAGGAAGCCCCGCTCTTCCCCTTTGCGGTCGCAAGCTTCTGGGCGTCGGCCCAGGACTCCGTACGTTCCCCGTTCACATTCGGGACGAGTCTCACCCCCGGGGCGTCCCGAACCCTTTCGGTCTGCTTCTCCCCGACTCGACGGCGCTTCGCGGCCATCTGACCGGCGACTCGGTTGTTCTTCGACGCCCACCCGTCTCCCACGAAGATCAATCCTGGGGAAGAGACCTGCTTCTTCCCGAGAGTCCCGCACTTCTCACACTTCTGAGGAGAGTCGTACTCGGCGATCGGAAGGAAACGCTCGAACTCGTCGACCTTGCACTTCTTGTTCGGGCACTTGTACTCGTAGGTAGGCATTGCCCTACACCTTACCGGTCGGCAGCTCCCAGTTCTTCACCATGTCGAGAGTCGCTGCGACGTGCTTACAGACCTTGTGGATCGAGGTCGGGTCTTTGATCGAGGGCTTCGAGGCCGTGCCTCTCGGGCTCCCGTACAGGTAGTTCCCGAACTTCGCCCAGTGTTCCGGTCCCTGCCACTGCCAGAACGGACAGGAGCAAGAGACCTCCAGATCCATCCGCCCGAGCTTCGAGACGTTCTTCGCGGGCCGCGAGACCTTCATCCGAACCACGTAGGTCTCTTTCGAGGTCGCGCCCGGAACCGAGAACGTGTACATCGCGTTCTTCTGATCGAAGCGCTTCCCCTTTGGCCTCAGGGTCTTCGCTCGAAGGAGAACGTCAGTCGAAGTCTCCCCGAGAAGCTCAGCGAGACGCTTCGCGACTCTCCAAGCCGAAGCTACTCGCTGGGAAGAGGCTTCCTTGTTCACGAATCCGTGACCCGAGGGGATCACCTTCGCGGATCCGGGCGTATCCGGCATCTCTCCGCGCTCGCGGTAGACCTCGATGTCATGGCTCTGGGCCCGATCGCGGTGCTCCTGATCGGGGTAGGGAAGCGACGGGTTGACCGGAGAAGGTTCGCCCAGGTTCTGAGCCCCGGGTCCCGGGTCCATGTTGTAGCCCGGACGGTAGACCTCTCGGTAGAAGGTCGCGGCTACCGCTCGCGGATCCGGAGACCCGTAAGCCTCCTCCAGCAAGCTGAAGAAGGTGTCGAGGTCCTCATCGGTTTCGAAGACCATCCCCGAGGTGAAGGCGCGAAGCGGGACGACTTCGCAGTCTTCCGTATCCCCATCGATGTGGACGAGGAGACCCTCATCCTCGAAGCCGAGGAGATCGCCCCATCCCCACACCTCGTGGTAGAACGAAAGGGGCAAAGAAGACGAAGCCTTCTTGTCCTCTCGCTCCTTTCGCGAACGTTCAGCGATCGAGCGCGCGCCGCCCGCGGGGAGACGACGAAAGCGGTTGTGGTACTTCGGCATGTTGCGGAGGGACTTCCTCCGCTTGAACTCGGGGCTGTTTCGGATCTTCTTGTACCGGCGCTTCGCCTGCATACGGATCCGGTTCTTCCGCCGACGGTAGTTCTTCTGGTAGTAGCGCTTCGCGTACGACTTCTGCTTGTGTTGACGGCTGTCGTACGTCGGAAACATCCCCGCGCCCGCGGCCTCGCGGATCGCTTGGAGCATCTCCTCCTCGGACCCTTCTCCCGTCGCCGTCCGACGTGGATAGACGTTGTCCTTGTAGGGGTGGCCGTACTCTTCGCCGGGAGTCCCAGGCGTTCTCATCTTGAACTGAGACTGGGGGTTCGGCGAAGCGGGTTGGCCCTTCGTAGCCGGGCCTGGGGTGTTGTAGACGGGAGGACCGTGACGGTGCTCCACCAGGTCCACGTTGTTGTCCGTCGTCTCCGGAAGGGACCTCTCGCGGTCCGACTTCCAGGTCTCTCCGGGGGCGTGGTAGATCGAATCCCCGAGAGGATCGTTGATCCCCTTCGCGGGCTTCTCGTCTACGAAGGTACGGACCCCGGCGAGATCAGCCGCTGGAGCTTGGTACCCAGCGCCGCGAATCTGACACCCTCCGGCCGGAGCTTCCGGAGTCTTCCGGTTCTTCCAGTAGGTGGTGATGAGAGACGGCGTCCCCTTGTGGGACCCGAATCCGAAGACGAAGAACAATCCGGACTTCGGATCGACCCACTCCATCTTCTGACGATCGGACTGGAGGAGCTGCCGGTAGCGCGGATCTCGCTTCCGCTTCCAGTCCTCGATCTCCGAGACGAAATGGGAAAGCGCCTCGCGAAGATCTCGAATCGTCACGGACCGAAGGTCCATCCGATACTGAGAGTGGGGAGTGAGAACGAACTGATTGAAGGGGTGAGGGCCGCGTTCGATCAGCGGGTCGTAGACCTCGTGAGCCTGCTGGTTCGTGAGGTCCTGGTCTCGATCCACAAGCGACACGAGTTCCTCGGCCTCGCCTGGGGGAAGCTTCTCCTTCAAGATTCGATCTACAACCCGGCACGGACCTCCGGCGAGTCCGAGCGGAGGTTGAAGATCCGCGTACTTGAAGAGGAGCGCCATGGCTCAGTACTTCAGGTCGAGCCCGAGGCGAATGTCGTCGGGGGTAGGAGTACGGGAGCACAGGCCAACCACGATCACATCCGTACCGCCCGTGGCGAGAAGGAGAAGCGCGTCGGGGTCCTGACAGAGGAGACCGTTCTCGCTGATCTTCAACGGGTCGTTGATCGTGTAGACCGCCGGACCCCCGGCTCGAACCCCGAAGGCGTCCAACGCGATCTTCTCGTAGTTGGTGAAGAGAAAGCGCCCGCCGCCGACGATGAGGGTAATGACGCTCGCCCCCGAGGCCACCGCAGCGAAGTCGCTCTTGTTCTGGTAGCTGGTGTAGTTTCGGTACGTCGACCGGCGCGGGTCGTTGTAGTTCTCCGAACCGTAGAGGATGAACCCGGTCGTGTAGATTCCACCGCTCTTCTCGACCGTGAACTGAGAGACGGGAGGAACCTGAACGTCGGCGTAGTCGACCCACTGGCCTCCGAGCCATCCGGTCGAGCGAAGAATCGGCCCAGCAGTAGCGGTGAACTTGTCACCCTGCTTCAGGACCATCACGTCGTCGTCGGTCTGATCCGCGGCTCCCATGACTACACGAGCTTCTTGTGCTTGGGGAGTTCGTCGCGACCTTCCGGTAGACCCTTCGTTCCGGGCTGCTCGGTCTCGATCACGTACCGGTTGAGGGTCGAGAACTGTCTCCCACCCGGAAGAGTCTCGATCTCGGACGGATCCAGAGGCGCGTTGTTCGCTTCCGACTTCGCCTCGGATACGGTCCGATCAGCTTCGGAATCCTTCACCGACTTCACCGCGACGCCAGGCTTGTTCGAGACCGCGTTCGATTCGGAGAACTCCCGAACCTCTCTCATCTCCGGATTCCCGAAGAAGTAGGCCTCAGCCGTCGGGGCCGCCCCGGGAGGGGCCTCCGCCGCCTCTAGGAAGCGCTCCGCGACCCGATCGGGGCCGGCGGATAGGAACCGGTGGGCGACCCGCTCGGGGGCGGATTCCTTCCCCCGGGAGCCCGCGAAGGGAGCCGTCTTCAAGGATTCGTCCACCATCTCTCGGTCGTCCAAGGAAATCCGCCCCCGCAAGAAATCCTCGCCCATGACCGTCATGGCGTAGGACGTCCGGTCGAGAGCCCGCTCGGCCGCGCTCAGACGCGCCGGGAATCCCTGTAGGATGTCCCCGGCGACCTGGTAGAGATGGTCCCTAGCCTCGGAGTCGTCCACCATCGCCTGGACCCTATCAGCCATGAGGCGGATCCGGTGGACCTCGATACGCGCAGACGTGATCCCCTCGGCGAGAAGGGACCACGCTACTTGACTGGAGGCGGTCTTGCGTTGACTCACGGCTTCATAAGCCGCCAGCCCATAGCCTTAATCTCGTTGGGACCGAGATCAGGCCGTCGCGGCGGCGACCTTCTGGCGGTGGGCCAGGTTGATCCGCGCGTGCTTCTGGACGGCCGCCGTTTCGACCGCGAGGACGCGCTCGAAGTGGTCCGGGTTCTTCTCGAAGAGATCGCAGGCGAGCTTCACGCGCTGGAGCCAGTGGATCTTCATGTCCCACTTCAGCCCGCCGCCGAGATCCATTTCGTCCCCGGCGAGGATCACTTCCTCGATGGTCTGGGGCTTCTTCGGAGCCGGAGAGACCGCCTTCGTGGCCTTCACTTCCGCCTTCGGGGCCTCCGGTTCTTCCGAAACCTCGGGAGCCTCGATCGGACCTCCGTTCACGGCTTCAGCCGAAGCGGTCGCCTTCGCTCGACGCTGCTCGGCGATGATGCGAGCGCGATCTTCGGGGTTGAGCGTGTCGATGATGTCCTCGACCTTGTCGGCGCTCGCGGCGTGGATGTCGGAGCCCTTCTTCGATTCGGTCGAGAGGATCGTCGAGGTCTTCGCGATCGTGGGCTTCTGGATCTCGGGCTTCTTTCGAGGACCCTGGTCCAGACGCGCCGTCTCTCGGGCCGCCTGGGCGCCGTCGGAGATGATCGTCCGACCCTTCGCCGGAGATCCGATCTTCCCGATCACGGTCGCGTCCTCGTTCCCCGTTGCGTCCGATTGGACTTCCATGACGCGCTTCGTCGAGGGACCGACCGATCGCTCTTCCTGGTCCTGGTTGTGGACGGTGCGGCTGAAGGTCGCCGTCTTCGCCAGGGCCTCGGAAACGTTCGCCGAGGCTGCTGCCGCTTCCTTCCCTTTCCGCGTCGCCGGACCCATGTCCTTCTCGTCGTCGGTGACGGTCGTGGGGGAGATCCGAGCGGCCTTCCCCTTGTCCTGAGCCGGACGAACCTTCACGTCCGCCGCCCGAGGCGTGTACGTAGAGGTAGTGTCCCCCGACGGAACGAGCCACCCCACCCTCACGCCTCCGCGTAGCTCGGGGTAGTTGTGGTCCGCGCCGCCCAGCCTGAGGGTGGTCCCGTCGAACTGGATGACGTCGCCCGGGCGAATGTCCGTGCTCAGCTTCCCGAGGTGGACCTTCACGGTGGCGCGGAAGGAGTAGAACTCCCCTGTGGTGTACTGAATTTCTACGGACGCTGGAACGGTCGAGGTCATGAGACAGAGTCCTCCAAGCGGGACTCTACCGAGCATCCAATGTCTTGATCAGCCGGGGAGATACTCCGCGGCGATGGACACCACTTCCTTCTTGCTGAGGCCGCTCGGACCGATGAGATCGGCCACCTCGCCGTCGTAGAGAACGGACATGGCGAGATCGTGGGCGACACTCTCGATCCCCTCGCCGGAATCCCCCGGGTCCCAATCAGACCGAGCGTCCTTTGCCCAGGCCTGAATCGCCTTGAAGAGTTTCGACTTCGCCGCCGACTGGCTGAGAGGACGCTGGAGAGCACTCGGATCTACGACTCCCTTCGGAGCCTTCTTGATCGCGCCCCTCTTCAGGAGGTCTCGGATGAACTCGTTCGGAAGACTCTTCTTCTGCCAGGACTGCTGATCCGGATTCAGCACCTCGGCCATGAAGGCGTCTCTCTTCACCTTCGGCATCCCCGCCGCGATCAGACCCCCGACGATGTCCTGAGCGAGGCCCACGTAGGCGTTCAGGTTGTCCCCGTAGATACGAACCTCGGTTCGAGGGTACGCTGCGAAGCGCTCGACCACGCGGGCCGGGCTCGCGGTCTTCTTCAGGTAGATCTTGTCTTCGAGCGTTCCGAACCCCGTAGCCCCCGTGTACCACCCGTTCGGAAGGCGCGCAGAGGTGATTCCCGGAACCGGCGGTTCGGGAGTCACGTAGATGTAGTCGGCCGTGAGCTTCGTGACGATCAACCCCTGGCCGGCCTGGAAGCCTCCCCGAGAGAGCTTCACCGGTTCCGTCACTGTGAGACGGTCATTGACCGCGAGCTTCGGCGGAAGGGTGTACCCCTCTTCCTTCATCTTGAAGTAGCGCGGGTACGCCTGACGGACGGTTCGCTCGTTCGAAGCAATCATCGAGTCCGAGTAGGTCTTCCCGAAGAGAAGCGGATACCACTCTGGGTGCTCGAAGAAGGGGATCGAGGCCGCCTCGTCCTCCTCGAACCAGACGTATCCGCCGGCCTTCTCTCCGATTCGGTAGGCCGGAGCCGAAAGGACCTTCCGAGCCACGCCGTCCGAGATCCCCATCCCCCCGTGGCTCGCAGTCGAGACCCAACTCACCCCTCGAAGCGAAGGATGGTCGTACATCGTCTGGACCGTTCCCCACGGAGACTTCGGAGCCTTCGGATCGTTGTAGCTCCAGTTGCGAGTACGGGGAGAAGCCTTCTTGTCCATGACGCCCGGCTCCTTGTCCCAGTTCGCGAGTTCTTCGTAGGTAGCGATGCTCATGATCAGAGCTTCTTCATGACGTCGGTCCACTCTTCGAGGGACTTCCGGTTCCGACCCACATCGGCCTCCGTAGCGGGCTGGACCACTCCGTTGATCGTGAATCCGGAGCTGCCGTTGGCGTTCGCCTCCAGGAGCTTCTCGTAGAGTTTCACCTTCATCGGGACGAACTTCTTCAAGATCGTCGTGTCCGCTCCGGGGAAGTCCGAGAGGAACTCCGACATCTGAGCCGCCTCGGAATACTCCCCGAGGCCGGTCCACTGAACGTGGCCCTTCTCGTCGAGGTACATCGCTCCGGCGAACTTCAGGTAGGTCGAAGCCTTCGGCTTGTTCCAGCGGCCCGTCTTCGGGTCCATCGTCTGGGAGAGGAAACGGTAGCCCTTCCCGGAGTTGAACTCCAGCCAGAACTTCGCCTGGGTTCGGAGCTTGAACCCGTAGGGGTAGTCGTCGACCACATAGGCCGAGTTCGGATCAGTGTGGCCGTAGAGGGGCTTCTTCGTCGAGGCCTTCTTCTCGAACTTCCCGCCCTTGGACTCGATCTTCTTCCGATCCGCGTCGGTGAGCCGATCCTTCTTGGCCTTGGAGTCCATCATCTCCTGCCACTCGGCTTCGTCTTCGTTCTTCGCCGGTCGCCAGGCGATCACTTCCTTCTCGGAAGCGGCGTGGTTCGACGGCATCCAGAGATCGTTCTCCTTCGCCGCGAACTCCTCCAGCTTCTGGAGGAACTTCATGTCCGCATCATCGAGAGCCTCGTAGGCCTCGTCGAGCGTCTTGTACTTCTCGTCGAAGTAGTCCCCCACCATCGCCAAGAACTTCTTCTCCACGTCGGACTCGGCGCCCTTCATGTGGTTCTTGATCCCCTTGATCATGCTCTGAGTCATGATCCCGCCCGTCTTCGAGAGGAGGGGGAGGAGAAGGGGGCGAAGCTCGGGCTTCTCGTGAGCGAGCCGAATCGTAGCTGAACGGAGGTTGGTCATGGCTCGCTTCTCGTTGGGATGTTCTCGGAGATACCGCTCGCGAATAGAGGGATTCTCCCACTGAGGGAAGATGAACTCCATCCCCTCCTGCTCGTAGGGAACGCGATTCTTCTTCAGCCAAGCGACGAACAGGTTGGCGGTGCCCCTGGTCCCCCACTCGACTACCGCCCGCGAATCGTTCGCCTGGGGATTGCGCGTCGAGTAACTTGAGTTGCCGAACGTGTTCTCATCGTCCGCATCTCTCATCGCTCTGACGAGATCTTCGAATTCGTGGAAAGCCATCTCACTCCACCACGATCACGACGGAAAGATCGCGGACGACGGGGACCGCCCCGTACACCGCGAGCTTCGGCTTCACCTTCTTCAGGAGGGCGCTGAAATACGCCTCGTGGACTCTCTGGTCGAGGTGGCTGACCTTCTTCTTGTAGGCCCAATCGGTGTACGGGAAAGTGAGGTCGAACCAGTACTGAGCCTGACCATCCTCGACCTTGAAGGACGAGTAGGAGGACCTCTTCGGGAGGATCGAGAGAGCCTCCCGAACGATGCGCTTGTCTTCCTCGGGACCGGCCGCGACGCGACCGAGAGCCTTCTCTCGCCGCTCTTGGGCTTGCTGGGGAGTGAGACCGATCGCCTTCGCTGCCTGACGGATCGCCTCTGACCAGGTCTTCCCGTAGTAGCCTTCGACCCCGAGCCCGCCCGCCGAACTGGCGCGAGTGACTCCGCGTCGAGACTTCCAGATCGAAGCTGTCCACTCCGGTCCGAGGAGGATCTTCACGAGCTTGTCGACGGTTCGAGCCGACTGGCGATCGAGGATCGCCTCTTCGGCCTCAGCAGCAGCCTTCGCCAACAACGGCAGAAGATGCTCCCGAAGCTCGGGCTTCTCGTGGGCGAGTCGGATCGTGGCTGAGCGGAGGGATGCCATCTCCCTGAACCGGAAATAGCTATCCCACCGACCGGGCTCGGATCTCGGTGGAACTGATGTCCCAAGATCCCGGAAGGCGAGTCCAAACGCTGAGCGCCTCCAAAGACACGAGACCCGACGGGGCCAGCTCTTTCGAGCGCTTCTGGGAGACCTCGTCGATCGTGAGGAGCTTCCCGTCCACGATCCGGTTGGCGACGTAGAACCGACACCCGAGCTTCGAGAACTCGGTGATCATGTCCAGAACGCCGTCTCGACCCTCCCCGTACCACTTCGGATCGAGCATCCGATCCATCGCGTCCGTTCCGATCACGAAACCCGCGCCGGGGTACTTCCGAGCCTTGTCGAGGTAGAGCGCGTCGTCGTACCCGAAGAGGAGGTCCTTCCCCCGGAACTGAGGGATTCGAGCGAGAGCCTCCGACACCGAGATCGTCTCCTTATGAGGAGGCTTCATCGTGATGTAGTAGGTCGCCCGGAGACCCGAGACCTTCTCCGCCGCCTCGGCCATCCCGAAGTGGCCAAAGTGAACCGGGTTGAACGCCCCCGGCACCAGAAGAAGCCCCCTCCCGTCCTTCGGGGCTTCCGTCCGAGTCCCGTCGGCTCGGAAGTAGGGGAGGCTCAGGAAGGGGTGGAGGTCTTGCGTCACGTGGACGGCTCCGCCCTGATAGATCTCCGCATCCAGGGGCTTCCCGGTGTAGGAGAGCTTCGCGGCAGACATGATCATGTCCATCGCGAGATGTACCACGAACTCCTCGTCCTTCTGACGAGCTTCGTACCCCACCCCTTTCCGGATGATGACGGAAGTGTGGAAGGCCGGCTCGTCCTTCGTACGGACGGCCACGCATACGCGATGGTCCCCTCGGTGTTCCCGAGTCCCGGCCACCGAAGCCGTGATCCCGACTCCGATCGGAGCCCCAGCCCGCTTCGAAGAGAGAGCCTTCATGTACGAGACCGAGGCCATGTCCACCGCAACGGACTCGGCGACGTACTTCTCCGGGCGGTACCCAAGGAACTCCGCGGTCGCGTCCTGATCGTACGGGAAGGACCCTCCGACCAGCACGGAGGAGATTCCGGGGACCGCCCACAACAGGGCCTGGAGGCTCGCCCCGGCCCCCGTAGCGGCGACGTAGAGCCGCGTAGGAGGTCCCGCGATCAACCGCTCGATCGCCTCACGTTCAGCGAGCGTAGGCACGAAGCGGCTCCAGTGCGTTCGCCCGGACGACGTCCAGCATGATGCCGGAGCCGACCTGCTTCCCGTTCTCGTAGACGACGTGGAGGAGGGATGGGGCGTCCGACGAGCCCTCGGGGACGGTCATCGGCCCCGTCGGTCCCATCACGAGATCGAGACGGCCGCGCTTCGAGCGCTTCCCCGGATCCGTGACCGGGTCCTTGTAGACGTCGACCCACTTCCCGTCGATCAGACCCGACGAGCACTTGAAGGCGAACTTCTGGGTGTCGCGATCGACCTTCTGGAGAAGAGCCCCGCCCATCCCGAATCCGACGTTCGAGGCCGAGAACTGCTTCGACTCCGCCTCGTCGAGGATCTCCCCGATCGAGTTGTAGTTGATCCCGTCGCCCTGGATGATGCCGTAGTAGGCCGGAAGGACCTTGTAGCCCTTCTTGTTCTTCACGAGCGTCAGCTTCTTGTCGAGGAGCTGGAGGCAGGTACGGACGACCTCCGGCGGAATCCCCGAGTCCGGACGGATCACCATCTTCGCTCCCGAGCGCGCGACGTCGGCATGGAGAAGATCGCCCCAGAGGTTCTCCACGACGTTGTAGAGGTCGTACGAGTCCGAGACGCAGGCGACGATCGTCCCCGGCTTCGCGAACTGCTTGATCATGTTCCGGTACGCCTCGACCTCCATCTCCCGCCCCCAGGACGTGATCGTGGAGTGTTCGGAGGCCGGAATCGAGAACGCGGCCATTCCCTCGGGAGTCCCGTAGTAATGGTTCGCGTAGCGAATCCCCTCGATCGTGTCGGAGCCCTTGAAGTTCACGAGGTGGCTCATCCCGCCGATCCCTGCGCTCTCTCGCGAAGAGACGCCGCGCGAACCGAAGTCATGTAGCTTGAAGTCGATCTCCCCGAGCGGGTCGTCCGACGACTTCAGGAGGTGACGGAAGATCTCCGCCTTGCAGTGCCAAGAGAGCGTCGAGACCGTGATCGGGTACCAGAGACGCATCAGCATCGTCTCCAGCCATCCGACGACCCAGAAGGTCTCCGGGTCGGTGCTCTCGACCGTCACGAGAACGTTGTTCACGGGAACGACCGTTCCTTCGCGAACAGCCTTGATCCGAACAGGGAAGTAGCCGAGGTCTCGGATCCGCTCCATCCCCTTCCTCGGGAACGGGACGCCGTGAAGACGACAGAACGTGTCCATCTCGTCGATGTCGGCCGTCGTGACGAGGGCCTGGAGGTACCGAACGATCAGGTACTGGAGACCGAAGAAGACCGTCCGATCGAACATCCCTCCTCGCGACTCCAGATACGAGTACATCCCCGTCATCTTGGGCGGGTACTGGAGGAAGTGGGAGGTCTTGTAGCTGTCGACGTCGCCGATCGGATTTTCGCGGAGGGGTTCGCTCATGTTCTTGGTCCTGTTACTCTTCGGAGGTCGTGTGGAGGGCGTACCCGTCCGACACGTGGTCGAACAGTCGCTTGTTGTAGTCGTAGAAGCTGTTGGAAGGGTCGAGGAGATCCTTCCACTCGATCCACTTCACCGAGAGACCCGCTTCCTTCGAGAACGGCTCCCCCTCGAACTCCGCGAGGTAGGTGATGGAGTCGTAGGTGACCTCGCCGGGACAGAGTCCGCGGAAGATCTTGCGGAGAGTTGTCACAACGACCCCCGTCTCCTCTTGGACCTCTCGGACGATGGCGTCCTCCGGACTTTCGCCCGTCTCCACCTTCCCGCCCGGGAGACCCATGTCCTCGGGCTTTCCTCGACGGGACACCCCGAGGATGAAGCCGTCCTCACGAACGAGGAGGGCGCAGACTGCGAGCGGAACAGCGGGGAGGATCTGGTGGGTGGTCATTCTGTCCGAGGTAACGACCGAGAGAAGGGTCGCTACACTCCTTACGCCCACTCGGGGCGAGCGATAACGCTCGATCGAGGCGCCGACGTCGCGGTTGCAAATTTTTCGTAACCTTTCTCGATCGATCGACTTCGGAAGGATTTTCGGACACTTCCGAGCCAAAAATCGAATTCCAAAATTCGCTGCTGTAGTAGGCCCGGAATTAGCTAGCGGTAGGGGCTCCTGGGCTTAGATAGGCCCAGTTCCGGAGTTCCCCCCTGGACCTCTTGGTTAAGACCCTACTCACAAAGGACTATCCATGACCCTCGATTCCGCTCGTGTGTCCCACCCCTCGACCAACGACCAGAACGTCTCCACCCCCGCTCCGGTGAAGACGAGACCGCGGTCGAGGGAAGCGAAGACGCTCTCGTACCTGAAGAGGCTCCACTCTCTCCAGGCGTCCTCCCACGACGTCGCCCGCTACCTCGATCTTCCGAGCCCCTGGGGCCCGGCTCAGGCGGTCGCTTCTCTGGAGAAGCTGATCCGCGAGAAGAAGGTGAAGAAGGTGAAGTCGGGCGGAGAGACGAGATACCTCGCTCGCTGATCCATTCGTCCGAGGGGGGCTACAACCTGAGTCCGGGGATCGCCCAGTCTAGCCATCTCCGGACAAAGAAGACGGGAACGCATACCTCGTCCCCGTACCCGCCGCCGGGTCCTACGACCAGACACCTCACCCCATACAGGTCTATGTACGTCCCGGTCGGGATAGGGATCTCGTGGAGCGTCGTCGCGGCGTACCACCTTGCCGTTTCGTCATCCATCCAAGAACGCCTTCAGCCTCGCGAGGAAGCCTCGGTCCACTCCCGGCAGGTGTGAGCGGCAAGCTCGTCCGTAAGGTTGAGGCTTCTTCGGTAGAATGGGGGCGTTGTCTTCGGTCTTCGAGAGCTTCTTCGGCTTCTCTTTTTCGACCGGCGTGTGCCAGGCGATCTCGGCGTCGGCCCCACAGCAACAATGCTGGTCCGCCAAGAAGTCGGGATCCTTCGTGATGATCAGAGAGGAAGACCCCTCGCCCGAGCGCCTCTGCTCGACCGTCCCGGTTTCCGGGTACGGTTCCGCCTGACGTCGGGCGAGGTCCTCAGCGTCTTTCTCCCAGGTCGAGGGATCTCCGAGGCGCGAAAGAGCTTCCTCTCGCGAGATCTTCCTTCCCTCCAGGTTGGGATCGAGCGGCTTCGTCATACGACGAAGTTACGCCCTCACTGACCTTCGGGCGAAGGAACCGACCGTCCCTCGACGGTCGGACCCGAGACGGCTCCCGTCACCGGATCTCGGTTCAGGAAGAAAGTCGGCCGACCTTCCATATCGATGAAAGCGATCCAGGTCCGGTCTTCGGGCTCGATCCAGCCCTGCCAACCGCCGACCGCCACAGGATCCGAGTATCTCTTCACGATGATGTTGTTCACGGGGATCTCCTAGTTGTGAGGAAGATCCACGAACATCCATCGTGGGTCGCTCGAACTGTACCCGCCTAGTCGGGCCTCTTCAAGTAGTAACGCCTGTGAACCCCGACCCCGTCAGAGGCGAGAATCTCCCCGCGCTTCCGAAGCCTCTCCAAGGACTCCGCGCAGAGCTTCCACCCCCAGACGCACTCCTTCCAGGAAGGTTGCTGGTCGAAGCTCAGGTACGGGTAGCTCTGGAGACACTTCAAGACGGACCGGTCGATGATTCGATCGACGGCTTCCGTCGCCTGCTCTCGCGTCAAGGGACCTCCGGGAAACTTCGGTTGTACAGCTCCAAGGCCTGAGTGAGGAGACGCTGCTTCCAGGACAAGTCGTCCTCGTCGGGAGCCTCCGCGGCGGCCTCGATCGCGGTCCGATTTGCGACGACCCAATTGAGAACGGCCTGGTACTTCGCCGCCCTCTCGGTCTGAATCAATCGAGCCGCGCGTTGGGTCCAGTGACGACTGCTCATGGCCTAGAAGGCCATTACGCCTTGAGGTCAGTAGCCGATCGCAGCGCGACGATTCGTGAAGAACGTCGACTGACCCGAGGTCGTGAGGTGGAGCCCGTCCCCGGCGAGATCACCGGTCGAGTACATCGACGCCCCGCTGATGATGGTGACGTTGACTCTCCCCACGGAGGCCACGGCGTTCGTCTGAGCCGTCACGAACTGAGCGAAGGTCTGGCCCAACCCGTTCGTCGAGATGTCCGTACGGGGACCGAGGGTCTGTACGAAGACGTGGGTGAAGTAGGGCGCGACGAGCGTCAGAAGCTGGGTGAGGGCTGTCTGGTAGTCGGAGACGAGAGCCCACTGAGAGAGGCCGAAGTCATTCGTTCCGATCTGGATCAGAAGCTCGTTCGTCACGGTCCCATCCGCGAGCGCGATCAACGCGTTCGCCATGGCGGTAACGGACGGGTATCGGATCGTGCTCAGCGTCTTCAGCGAGTAGATACCCGCCGTCATCTCAGTCGTACGACCCGGGTAGGCATCGCGCGTGAGCATCGAAACGCCGTCGTTCTGGAAGAAGGCGGGGCTCGGGGATGCGTTCTGGCCGAGGTTGATCGAGTCGCCGATCTCGATGAGACGACGCGTCGGGGTACCCGGAGGCGCGAAGGTCATCGTGCGAGTCGGAGGAAGCCAGATCTGGGAAAGGTAGTTGCCCGCGTTCGGCGAAGGCGCTCGGTAGCTCTGGGGGCCGACTTCCAACTCGACCGTCTTCACAGTCCCGCCGGTTCCGAGTGAGATCAGGGGGTAGGCGATCGTCCCCACGTCCACGACGTTCTTCGATCCGCCGTTGATGCGGTAGGCGATCGTGTACTGGATCGTCGTGGTGACTGCGACGGTGAGAAGCTGGAACTCCTCGGCGTCGGTCGTGAAGAGAAGACGTGCGTACGAAGACGGGGCCTCGTACAGACCGGGGACCACGGTAGTCGGCTCCGTATCCACGTAGGGGACGCCGACGAGGAGCTGCTCGGTCGTACCGCTCGCCGCAGCGAGAAGCTGGGAGAGCTGAAGCTCGTCGGCGTCGCTCAGCTCCGCCGGGAACAGGACGATGAACCGAACGGTCATCGCCGCGAAGGTTCCGGCCGAAGCGTTCACGCCTCCGAGAGCTACCGGCGTCGAGGGAACCACCAACCCGGCGACGCTCGTAGAGCCCCCGAGAAGGGACCCGAAGAGATCCGTTCCGTTCAGACGCTGGGGACGTACTGCGTTCACCCCGTTCGCGAACGTGCAGCGAGCGCTGTAGATACCCCAGCCATCGCTGTACTTCGCGCTCTGGTACTCGTTGATGTTCGGACCGGTCTTCACCGCGATTGCGCCGACGTGAAGGCTGTTGCGGCAGTAGAGACCGATGTAGTCGGTCGTACTACCCGCGTTCACCATGTACGACTCGATACCGCCGCCGGTCGCCTTCCCGACCATCACCATCGTGTAGCCGGCCGCGCTCGCGAAGAACCCGGTGGACCCCAACATCTTGTTGGCCACCCCGTCGAAGACCATGTTCGACCCGACGAGAGTCGGTCGAGCCGTCGTCCCGGTTCCTGCGGTGAACGCGGATCCTCCGGTACGAGGCGTCCACGACGTACACCTCTGGCCGGTCTCGAAGACCGTGCCGAACAAGGAGTCGAGTAGGATTCCGGACCGCGCCGAAACGAAGGCCGTGAGAGGGCCAATCGTGTTCTGAGCGGCCCTACCCGCGGCGAGGCCAGGACGGAACGCCATCGTTCAGCTCACTGGCGTGACGAGGACGATCTTGTTCGGGACGTCGATTCGAACGAGCCACGACCCCGCGGCAGCGTTCGCGCTCCCGAAGAGCGTGTAGTCGGAGTTGAGACCACCTGGGGTCGTCCAACCGGCCGAACCGCCTGAAGTGACGTCGATCGTGATCCCGAAAGCGGCGGTGTTCGTCTTCATAACCGTGAAGGCCATCGAAGACGGAGCCACTCTCGCGTCGATCTTCCGAGTCGCCGTCGGGGTGAACTGGACGATCGGCTCGTTTGCGTTGAAGATCGCGAGAGCCGAGTAGTCCGCGTCATGAGCCGCAGGCGGGTTCGCAATCGAAGTCGCGTTCGCCGCGACGTCCGAAGTCCCGAGAGCGCCGATCGCGTCCCGAGCGCTCTGCTGAGTAGCTCCGATAGCCTGGAAGAGTTTTCGGGGGGATGCCATACCCCCTACGGACCCTTATAGGCTAGCCAACCTGTCAGAGATTGGGATCCGACTTCGTCCGCGCGCGAAGAAGACGCCGCGCCATGTGACGAGACAAGGTGTCCCCGATCTGGGCCGTCTTGTCCCCGAACTTGTACGGGGGTGGGTGGCGCTCCATGTCCTGGACGATCTTCTCCATCGTCCCGAACGGAACCTCGTCTCTCAGGAGCTGCCAGATCAGGGAGGCGACCTGGTCCTCTACCTGCCTCATCGTGACGTTGGCGACTGCGATCGCCACATCTTTCGCTACTCGGGCCGCCACCGCAGCCCGGATACTTTTCGAACGGGCTTTCCTCGAACGAGTCTTCTTCATGGACAACCCTACCTCGCGGAAAGAGCTTCCTGGTAGAGCATCTCGCCCTCCCAGACCTTCGTCTGATTCCGGTTCCAGGAGACGTCGCCCGTCTCTCCGACGCGGAAGACACAGGCCCAGCAGTTCCGGTTGTTCTTGTCGAAGATGTAACCAGGAGCCTCGACCGCCGAAGCGTGTAGCTCCTGATGGAACTTACCCTCCCAGGTCTTCTCCGCAGGAGCCTTCGAAGCCCCGAGAAGGAAGCGGTTGTTGAGACCGATGATCCGGGGAAAGTCCCGATCGGCCGTCAGGACTTCGGCTTTCCCGGTGTTCGGATCTACCCAGCGAGCGGCGCACAAACCGCACTCGCACCGGGTCCACCGTTCCAGGAGCCCGCGGATGTCTCCGCAGCGAGTGCAGTAGAGGAGCTTCAAGGATCTCCCTCTCGCCACTCCGCCTTCACCCCGGCCTGGAACGAACTCCCCTGAATGTTGAGGTTCGTATGGAGAGGCAGGACGATAGAATCGGTGAAGAAGTAGGTCCCAGGAGCGAGTTGGACCGTGTCTCCGGAACGAGTGGCCTTCAGAGCCCCGTTCAAGGTACGGAAAGGCCTCTTCAGAGACCCTCGACGACCGGTCGAGTCATCCCCACGCGGGTCGGCCCAACACGTCTGAGGCCTACGGAGGTAGACCCATAGAGCGTAGAAGGTGTAGAAGACCCCAGCCAGACAGAGCGAGAGAGCGATGAGAAGTCCGCTCATCGCAGCTGGGACCAACCGCGAAGGTTGACTCCCCTAGACCAACCCGGAGTCGGGTAGAGACGCGGACGCCCCATGACTCCCTGACGCTTCGAAGGCGGATTCATCGGGATCACCGGTCCGTGGGCGTTCACCGGCGTCGACCCGCAAGAGCGGCAGGTCGGGGTCGGGGGATAGATCCCATACCAGACCTCCGGAACGCAGACCTGACCGCCGCAGTTCCCGCACGTGCCTCTCAGATGTACGCCCATGACCAACTCGCTTTCTCGGGCCTAGCCCTACCTCGACTTTACGCCCGAGCACGACTACTCGTCGATCCTCAAGGGGACCTTCGCCGAGACAATCGTCCCCAGAGGCCAGTGCTTCGGGTTCAATCTCAGAGCCTCCCCCGGCTCGAACCCGGCCTCCTCCTCCAAGTCCCCAGCGGCGCCCTCCCAGCGGCGCTCGCCGGTATCCTCGTCCTCGACGAGAGTGAACTCCCCACCGTTCTCGTAGGAGACCTTCTTGGGTCCCATCAGATACGGTGCTCCAGGAACTTCACCCTGATCTCCAGCTTCGCTGAACAGTCGGGGCACGAGACGGTCGCATGAGTGGGGTCGATCTCGAAAGCCTTCTTCGGCTCGTCGCTCTTCAGGTCAGTCACGTCGATCAAGGACTCAACGCGAACCTTCTTCTGAAAGAAGTTGTGTTCGCCGTCGAACCAAGCGACGTGGGCGGTACGACAGTCCACTTCCTCGACCGTCATCACGGGTCCGCCGCTCTTCAACTGAACCTGATTGCCAGAAGTGATTTCGCTCATGAGGAACCTCCGGCGGGACTCTACCTTCCGCCCATCGTAGAAAATCGCCTCGCTTGAGTGATTATAGAGTCTCCGAAGGATATGGTGCCCCCTCGAAAACTCTTTCAAGCTATCGGCGCCACCCAGCAGAGCGCGCGAGACGCGATCGCCGCCATCGCGGCCTCCGACGTCGGTGGAAGCGCTCCTGGTCCCTGGGCCTCGGTCCTTTACGTCGACCAGGTTCGAGGAAACAACACCACCGCTCAGCGAGGGAACGAGAATTTCCCGTTCGCGACGATTCAGGCAGCACTCAACGCGATGCAAACCGACGACACGGTCATGCTCGCACCCCAGCTCTTCACGATCACCGCAACGCTCACGGTGCCGGCGACGGTCGTGCGCGGCAGTATCTGCGGAGTCGGGCCATCCGGCGATTACGGCAACCCAGCAACGAGCGGTCCACTGACTAAGCTCGTATCTACTACGACCGATCTTTGGAACTTCGGCGCGAATCTCGGCTTGACACAATGGGTCATGTCAAACTTCTCGATGCGCACAACCCTCGCGGGCTCTTCGTGCATCCTCGCCGACGGATCGTCATACGCAAAGGCGACGTTCTTCGGTGCCGGCGGCGGCCTGACCTTGCGGAGCATGGTGCTCCGCAGCGCCAACGGCGCAAACGTGATGAACGTGAAGTATGCCGTCGGCGTCCAGCTCTTCGACGTTTGGAACACGGGCGGGAACTACTTGTTCACTACCGGAGCGGCGGTGACACTCGACCAGTTCCGCGGGACAGGAACGACAGTCACCACGACCAACGACTCGTCTGACCCGCTAGCGATAAGCAACCAATACGCACTACAGATCCAGAACGGTACTCACATCGGCACGAGCGCATTCGGCACTGGTGTCGTCATCGGCGGACAGACGAGCCTCAATCAGGACGAGACCTCGATCATCGGTGTTCTGAGTGGCTCTTCACTCTCCGTAGTCGGCTCGGGCAAGCCCGCTTGTGTCTGCGACGGTTGGATCGGCTCGATCGACTTCGCGAGCGCGGGCAAGGAGATCCCCGACACCGCGCTAGTGCTCTCGTTCATCTTCCAGGGCGCGCGCCTTTACCAGAACGGTTTCACCACCATTACACCTGGCGTGTTCAAGGCGAAGGTTGGTGGTTCGGCCGTGAACTTCCAGTCAATGAATCTTGACTCTACGACCACAGTGCCTGGCGCTACAATCACGGCGGACGCAGCGATTCACATCACAGGACGCGGCGCTCGCTGGCCGAACGTCACGCTCGCGACGCCCGGTACAACGGGCGACATCATCCCGCCGATCCTCGCTGGCGTGATCGACCTCTCGGCTGGCGGTGCCGTGGCGAAGACGTGGGTTCAGCTCGGTATCCCCGGGCTGATCCGTGTCGGCGCCGCTCCAAACGAAGCGTTCCTCACGCCGAACATCCGCGGGGCTGACGCCGCAATCACCGTGAAGTCAACCACTGGACTCACTTTCGATTCGGCAGCGGTCGCGAACAACGCCTGCAACTGGCAGGCCATCTGGAACTGAGGAACTCTTCCTAGGGCCAGGTCGAGATCGCTCCAGCGTTGATCGCCAAGTGGAGCACGTTGTCCGCGAGGATCAATAACCACCCCGCTAGCCAGTCGGGCTTATCCTTCTTGTACCCGTGCCAGGCGGCCTCTCCCCACGGATACCGGTACGTGGCGGGAGCGATCTGGTTCTTCGCCCACACGAGGTACCGAGCGAGTCGGTAGCGGTCGATCAAGGCGTGGGTGATGCAGATCACTGCGAGCGCGATCGGAGACCGTGTCACGAGTAGGAAGGGGAGCGAGTAGACGACCGCATGCCAGAAGGCGACGAGAAGGCTCTTCGTCTTCTCCGAGGCCATGTGGTCCGTCTGGAGGAGATAGTCGCCCGTTCCGTGACAGATCAGAACCCAGAGTCCTAGCATCCACTACGGTACCGAGATCACTCCCACCTCACCCGACCCGGAACAGAAGGGACCCAGACCGGAAGGCCGTACGAGAGCCGGTTCTGGTCGACGTGGTAGTTGTTGACCCACTGGTAGATAGGCTTGTCGAGCCCGCCTCTCTCGTACACCTTCCCCATCGACTTGAACGCCCCTCGGAACAGTCTCTTGAAGACGCCTTCGGCGTCCACCTTGTTCTGCTCTTCTTCCCCAGATACGTTGAAGAGAAGACGGTTCCGGACGCCTGTCTTCGGGCAGACGAAGTGCCACTCGCCCTCCACCCAATAGTCGCCCTCGGTACATCCGGATGGGCTCACATACCAATGGGTCGCGATCGCGTCGAGAGATCCGACCTGGTGGTGGCCGTAACAGGACATGCACCGAATCGTCTTCTGACTCGGGTCCGCCTTCGGGTCGCTCATACGAGGGAGACCTCCTTCGAGGTCTCGAAGGCCTCGTCGAATCCGGCCGAGTCATTCACCACGACCCAGAAGCCGGTTCGAAGGGTCGGACCGTCGGCCTCGCAGTTGTAGCAGTCCGCCCCGGCCCCGAAGCGTCTCGTATCAGCTCCGGAACACCAGGCGATCAGGGACTCCTTGAAGTGGGAGAACACGATCTTCCCCTCGTGGACGCACCACCAGGCGCCGATGTGGATGTCGGCATGGTAGATCGAGGAGCAGTCGTTCGGCCCCCTCCACCACACCTGGACTCCTTCGACGTTCTCGGTCATGCGCGTCTCCTTCTCCGAGAGATCTCCCGTTCGATCCGCTTCAGGTACTTCTGGTTGCCGTAGTAGACCTCCTCCAGCTCAGAGAGACTGAGCGTCTTCCACATCAGGAACTGGAAGACCTTCTCTCGGGTGTCGGCGGGATTCCGCGCGAGACGAAGGAGGTCTCTCGCGATAGTAGCCGGCTCGGTCAACGAGGGATCGTGAGGAGGGTCGTACCTACGCGGACGAATCGGACGCTCGGTCTTCTTGGGTCTCTCCATCCGAACTACCTCTCACATCCCAGGCTCTCCGGTCGGAACTCGACTACGTGAGGACGAACCTCGCACGTATGAGTCGACCAACACACGAAGTAGCCGACCTCGAAGAAGAGCGAAGCAGTCAGAAAGAACAAGACGAGCTTCCATCTCTCGAAGGCGATCGCCCACCTCTCCTGGAGCGTGGGAGAGACGGCCCGCGTCGGAGCCCCTTCGAGAACCGAAGTGGTTCGTAGATCTGATTCCCAATACTCTCGGTCCATGGCTACCCGTTCCGGAAAGGACAAGAAGGGGGAGGAGCCTCGGACGAGTCGACGGAGAAGCCCCCACCCACGGGATGGTCGCAGCGGCTCTTAGACGTCCGGTCGGGGTACTGGACTGTATCACAGAAGTAGCACTGGTCGCAAGTCCCCGGGACTACGACGGGGAGCTTACTCGTGTCGATCCCGAAGTCCTCGGCGGTTTCCCGCGACATCAGGATGAAGTCCCCTCGGAGGCGGTTCTGGTTGAGGAGCTTCCTCAGCTTCACGAAGCTCATGGACGACCTTACGCCTCAGCGACCCCACACGATCGAGCCGATCAATCCCCGCCGGCCGGTGACTTGGTTGTTTCCATGGACCTCGACCGAAGGAGGGACGTTCTCCGACCCGCCGCCATACGACGAGACGCCCCCGTAACCCCTCATGCTCATCTCGGCCTGGACGTCCTGCATGTAGACGCCTTCCGGGGCGGAGAGGGTGCCTCCCTCTCGTTCGAGGCGATCGACCAGGTTGGAGGCCTCTTGGACCTGTTGAACTCGGGTCTTCATGGGGACCTCTCTTCGCCTCGGAGACCGGAGGCGATCAGCTTCTGATAGGCCAAAGCCTCTTCTACGTTCTCGTAGGAGAGGTCGAGCCCGTACTCCCCCGGAGGAGCGAAGTCCACGAACTCGGACCCTCGATACATCCGATCGAACGAGCGCGACTGCTTCGCATTCTTCAATCGGATCTTCCCGCTTTCGAAGTCGTTGGCCAACTCCCTCAGCAAGGAAACGATCATTTCTTTGGTCTTCGGTTCGGCGGGATCGCTCATAACCTACACTACCGAGGGGCCCCTAGTCCGTCCGACGGGCGAACATCTCGGTACACTTTTCCGAGTTGCACCCCTCCGCCTGGCACCCGAGATTGTGGGCGCTGAAATCGTGATCCTGGCAGGAGTGGCCGCACTCGCAGATCTTGTCCTCGGACTCGGGATGGAACACCGGGATCCCGCACTTGCAGATCACCTTACTCCAGTCGTAGGGCTCCAAAGGCTTGGGTTGGATCTCCACCTTGATCTCGTACGTCCCCGGTTCGACCCCGGCGCTCTCCGGAAGAACGAGTACGACTCGACTCGCCACTACCCGAGGAAACTCACCTACGTTCGCTCGTAGCGCCTCGAACAGCTTACGGGACTTCGGCATGAGAGGGTTACTCCTCGCGCTCCGACCAGATCACGTAGGGACCCTGTCCGCTCGACTGTAGGACCACCCACCCTAGCCTCGGGGCATGGGCGAGCCCCGTCGGGACGCCCGACTCCGACTCAGCGCGAGCGAGCGCTACGGCGTCCGGAGGTGCCCCACAGGAGTTCCACCGCTCGGGCGGGACGAGGGACTCTTCGAGGTCGGTCATGGAACCAGCCTCAATCTCCGCTTCCGGACGTGTCTCGTAGATTCGTCGGGGCCTGAACGACGATTCCAATCCTCTTGAGGAGAGTTCGAGATCGGTCCTCTGGCTCCGCATCGAAGGCATTCCACCTGACGGTTGCCCACTACGTCATGAGCGAGTCCCAGCTTCATGTCGTCATCCACTTGTCCGCAGAAAGGACAAGCCGCTAGGGAAAGGGTCTTCAACCGACGAAGAGCCTTCGCTTCCTCCCGAGTAGGGTGACGGTCAGCCACGGGAGACCTTTACGCCCGAGCTACTGGGCGTACTCACCTACGCTCACCAGGGCGAGGCCTACGAGCCCCAAGGCGACCCCGAACCAGCTGAGAGGGGAAAGCCGTTCCCCGAAGAACCAGGCCCCCGCGAGCGCCCCGAGGACGTACGTCAGGACCCCGTAGACCGCGACCATCTTCGTGAGCGAAGCTCCTCGTTGGCCGAGAAGGACGGCCCAGGCCGCTCCGCAGATCCCATACACGAAGAACGCGACCCAGGGCCGGGAGGCGCGAGCCGAGACGTCCGCAATCATGTTGAAGAGAACGAGGACGACGACGTAGGCGGGCCAGTACCTCATTCAGTCCTTCAGAGCGTTCAAGACGCGGGAGATCTGCCACTTCGAGTGATCGGCGTCCGGGTACTCCTGGATCATGTGATCCAACATGAGGCGGAGCGCTTCCCGTTCTTTCGGATCCGCCCGGCACAGCGCGACCATCGTCTCGTCACTCACCTTCGTGAGAGAGTCCGGAGAGAACTCGGCACTCTTCCGCTTCATTCGAGTCACCGGGCCGCCGCCCGGAGACAATGCTCTACGAAGTCGGAAGGCGGGCGAACGGCGTGCTTCTCGATGTAGTGGGCGAAGCCCTCGGGCCAGACGTAGGAGTCGTCGGTGAGGTCGGCCGAACCGTTCCGTACGCCGCACATCCTACAGTCCGACCATCCTCGGTACTGAGAAGCCGTCTTCCCGCCCCGGACGTAGCTGAGGACGATCTCCCGTTCCGAGGCGTCCCAAGTCGGGTCTACGCTCGTCTCTACGGCCGGAAGGTCCATCTCCCCCGAGCCCTCGTAGATCCCCCACGAGGCCGGTACGGGCTTCCAGAAGCCGACCTTCGGTAGGCTCGCGAGTCTCTCGTTCCGCGCTCGGATCTTCGCGATCTCCGCGTCGGCCGGGAGCGCGTACTGATCCAACCCCCCTCGGGTCATCCTGATCACGCTCGCTTGCCTACCCACCAGAAGCGGGAGGAGAAACGGACGAAGCTCGGGCTTCGAGTGAGCCAGCCGGATCGTCTTCGATCGGAGATCGGTCATCTAACCCAGAGAGCCGATAGGAGCCTCAGCGGTCGGTATCAAACCGAGTCGGTTCAGCGCCGTCAAGTAGTCCCGTTCGGACAGTCCAAGCCACTCCTGCAAAGAAATGAACGCGCTGGAAGGCTCGTTGAACCAGTCGTCCACGGCGTCCTCGATCTCCCAGAAACGATAGAGGCTGAACGCCCCGGCCTTGTGCACAAGCATTTCGCTACCTCATAGGGAGTGGGCTACAGGCCGAGCTTCGTCAACCGCTCTTCCGGAACGCCTGAAACGTCGAGGATGCCCCATACCGCCGCGGGACGAACACCACCGTCCGGCATGGAGGCGACCGCCCCGAGTCCCCCGAGGAAGCGCATCTGGAACTCCTGGCCCAGGTAGTCCCACTTGACCGGGACGGCGCTAACCTGCGAAGGAAAGTCGCTTGGATTCGGACCGCTCATGCCGGGACTACGTCGCTCCGGCTTGGACTCGTTCCTCATTCTCGCGAGCAACGCCGCGAGACGCTCTCCTTCGAGCATCCAGTTGCGCTTGAGGCCCACCTTGTAATCTCGCAGGAAGGGATAGAAGACCGCGACCCATCCGTTGACGAACGGGCCTCCGCTACCACCCCCCTCGGCGTAGAAGGAGCGCCAGAACTTGACGTCGATCGAGCCCGTCGCGGTCTCCACGAGCTTCTTGCAGACGCTCTGCAGCGGATCGAGCCACCAGGCGAGGTCTCCGAACTCCCGGAGGTTCTCGACGCGAGTGAGGATCGACTCCCAATCGCCCACCTCGCCTTCGAGGGTGATCTTCGGGAAGCCGCACATGGTCGTCATCCCGTAGTCGAAGTATTTCGACATCGCATCCATGAGGATGATCTCGCTGCAAGCCTTCTCCACGACCCCCGTCGTCGAGAAGTCGCACACGAGCAGGTCGCGCTTCTTACCGATGTACCCCTCGATCTGCCGAGAGAAGTCACCGAAGAGACGCGTCCAGTCGTTGGAAGGAGACCCCTTCACGAAGTCGTGAGCCTCGACCTCGATGAACTGCTTACCCTCGAACTTCACGAACTGGTCTCGAAGCTCCTCCGCGTTCATCTTCACGTGCTGTGCGAAGCCGTGGGCGATCGCCATCCAGACGTGATCCGGCGAGAGACTCAGGGGAAGATGCAGGTTGTACGCGGCACCGACCGCTCCGATCAGAGCGCTGGACGAAGACCAGCGATGTACGAGGAGATCCGATGCCCCCTCGACCCTCACGGTCGGTCGCTCCAGATCCGGACTCCGAAGCTCCGTAACTCTTCCGAGTCGGAGCCCGCCTTGAGGACGACCCTGGGTCTCGTACGTCTCCCGGAGCTTCGCCGCGTACGGGACGATCTCCAAGCGACTGAGATCGTCCGGTTTCACGTCATCGAGTCGAAAGCTTTGAACCATAGCTCAAGCCTTACGCCTCAGGGAGCGCCTCTATGTGGAGGTCGATACTCTCCGTGAGGTAGAGGCATTCCGAGACGTCCCACCCTCGCTCCGCCATGACGCGGTCGGCATGAGCCCGGTCGGATACGACCACGACCTTGATCTGCTCGCCCTTTCTCCAGACAAGAGCACCTACGCGAGGAGACGTGTTCATGGCGAAGGCTGGGCCTGAGGTCACGAAGGACTTACGCCTCAGGGAGCGCCTCAGGTCCTACAAGGCCCCGCCTCTGGAGGTCCCTCATCCGTTCTGTCATGATTCGGTCGGCCATCCGAGGATCGACCCCGCGCGAGGCGAGGACAAAGAACAGGGAACGGACCTTCAACATCTCGTCCGACGCCTCGTCCTTACACTTCGCGCAGAACGGGAACCGTCCGTAGACGACGTCCAGTTCCTCAGTCGGAGTCGAACAAGCACGGCAGGGGTTCACAGCAGAGAGAACCATCTGGGGACGGTAGCCTATTACGCTCCGAGACACGACGGAAAGCGAAGAGCCCCGATCCTTTCGGACCGAGGCTCCATTCACCATCCGCAGGACGAATCCTACGAATCGCCCACGATCATCGCGTGATCTGAAGACGAGCCAGGCCGCGGGGGTTGTAGGCCCCAATGCCAAGGTTCTCGAAGACAGAGAAGCCGATCGTGCGCGCCTTCGGGTCGTCCGCCGAGAGGACCGTCAGCTCGGTACGGACCGGGATCCGACCGAACATCTCGGGCTCGCAGCACACGTACACCGTGCCCACCGGAACGAGGCGGCTCGTGATGACCTGGGCGCCCCAGAGGGTCGCCTGGAGGCCGGTCTTGAGCAGCGTCGCCTGGGACTCGATGTCCAGGATGTCCCGACCGAACTTGCGGATGTCCGCGTAGTCCCGCGCGTTCATGTACACGCGCGCGACCCGGAGGTCGTGGCGCTCGATGAGAGCGAAGGCGTCCGCGAGAACCGCACCGGTGATCGGAGCGACGACGGGGATGTCCGGGTTCAGCCCGCCCGGGAGCGAGTCGAAGCCGTTCACCGCGATCGCGTCCAGAACCGCGAAGACGCGCTCGTCCTCGGCAGCCTGGATCATCGCACGCGCCAGATCCTGGGCGCGCTCGATCAGATCGAAGCGACGCTCCTTGATCTGGGTGAGCGGGATCTCCGGGTTCGAGGCGATCTCGAACAGCGGGAAGATCACGCGGCGCGGCTTGGTGATGGCGAGGATGTTCTCGCCTTCCTCGCCGACCACGTACGCGGTGACGTCCGGGTCCTTGTCGTAGATCGGCAGCGCGCCGTCCGGCAGCTGCTCCACGAGGAAGGTCTTTCGACCGACGCTCATGTAGTCGCGGCGCGTACGAAGCGGCTGCGTCATGGACGCAGCGAGCTTGTTGCGACCCGAAGCGGTCTTCAGGTAGTCGCTGATGATCTTCTGCTTGACAGCGTTGTTGACGTTGATGGTCATGACTCTGGTTCTCCTGTTTCCGTCAGACGCGCTGGTCGTAGACCAACTCGGTCATGACCGAGTCGGGGACCATGAGGAGAATGCCCAGAGTCCGGGACGCCGTGTGGCCGTTCGCGACTTCGATGGCCAGGCCAGCGACATCGAGCGAAAGGATCGCACCCGCGTTGTCCACCCAGCGCGGCATCAGGTAGCCGTTCAGGGAGGCGATGAGGTCCTGACCCGGCAGGTAGGCGAGGGGATCGCCAGCTGCGAAGGGCGCGACCGCTCCGAGGAACTGCGTCTCGTAGAGACGGTTGCCGTAGGAGCCCATGCCGGAGACGTACGGGCCCTTGTTCGACGCTGCCGCCGGAAGGTTCTCGTACGCGTTTCCCGACGCGTTGTTGATGAAGCAGCCGAGGGGCTGCGTGTTGTACGCGTTCACCGTCGACACGCCCGACACGGCAACGGTCACGGGACCGCCGACGAATGCCGAACCTGCGTCGGGTCGCGTGAACGCGATCGAGCCGGAGAGTACCCCGAACACTTCAGTGAGTGCTCCGGGCGAAGTGGACACCGTGGAGGGTGTCGTGACGATCGGCGGGTTGGTCTGACGGAAGGCGTCTGCCGTGAGAACCGCAAGGGAGTTACGAACTCCGATGTAGAGGATTCTCAGAGCCGAGGAGCTTTCCGTCCAACCACCGCTCGCCTGTCCAAGCAACGACATAGGGTTTCCTAGCCTTTGCTCCCTGTCGGGAGAGTGGTGAGTGGAGGATCAAGGACCCGTTCAGACCAGCCTGTCCGGGGCGACGGAGCCTCTGGGCGCCGTCAATATAAAGCGCCGTGTATTCGGTCAAAAACGAGATCTTCTGAAGAATTCTGACGCCATTGGGGCGTACACCTGGAGAAGACCGATGAGAGAGGCGCTCGAAGGCAGTGACGAGAGGCGACAGGCGAGGATGCTTCTGCTCATCCACGCCGAGCAGGCACGAGCCCTTCACCTCTCTTTCGATGGGTGGCTGGAACGCGAACGTCAGGACCTGATAGACGCGGTGTCGACTCAGGACCTGATTTCGATCGGATCAATCATCTGGGGCTAGAAACGAAAAGGGACCGGGCCGAAGCCCAGTCCCTCCCCTAGTTCACCGATCGGTTCGGATCAGCCGCCGAAGACCTTCGAGACGTCGGGGGACGTCTCCCAGAGCTTCGAGAGGTCCGCGATCTCGGCCGAAGCCGTACGCGAGTTCGAGGGAACCGAGCCGAGGGTGCGGGGACCGGTCGACGCGACGCGGGGCTGGGGCTTGACGGCGGCCTTCTTGGCCTCCTTCTTCGCCTCGTCCTCGTCGGACTTCTTCTCCTCGGCCTCGTCGTCCGCCTTCTTCTTCCCGGCGTAGCGACCACCGTAGACGGCGGCCATCTCGTTCTCGCTGAGGCCACCCATCTCCGACGGGTCCATGAGAGCCATGGGGTCCTCGCCGAAGACGTCGTCCATCATCGGGTCCTCGTCCATGCCCGAGAGCATGTCGTTGACGTTGGCCTTCTTCTCCTCGCCCTCGGCCTCGTCCTCGGACTTCTTCTCTTCCTCGGCGTCGTCGTCGGCCTTCTTGGCCTCCTTCTTCGCCTCGTCGTCGTCCGAAGCCGTCTCCTCGTCGTCGTCGGCCTTCTTGGCCTCCTTCTTCTCGGAGTCGTCCTTCTTCTCGAAGGGGGGCGCCTTCTTCCCGCCGAAGGGCTCGTCCTTCTTCGCGGACTTGGCGGCCGAAGCCTTCTTCGACTCCTCCTCCATCATCTCCGCGAGCAGGGCTTCGTCCTCGTCCTCGTCTTCCGAGGCCTTCTTGTTCTTCCCGAGGTCCGAGCCCTCGTAGTTGTAGTGGGCGGGATCGTTCTGGTTGCCCGACGGAGCAGCGCGGCGACCCGAGGCCTTCTTCGCCTCCTTCTCGGTCTCCTCGTCCTCGTCCGCCTTCTTGGCTTCCTTCTCGGTCTCCTCTTCCTCTTCCTCGGCGGCCTTCTTCGCCTTCTTCGCGAAGTGGGCGGCGAGACGGGCGTACTTCGCAGCCTTCTTCGCCGCGACCTCCGCATCGTCCTCGTCTCCGTCCTCGTCGTCGGCCTTCTTGGCCTCCTTCTTGGACTCCTCTTCCTCTTCCTCGGCCTTCTTCGAAGCCGGGACCACGACGTCCTCGTCATCGACGATCATGTCGTCGGCGAGGAGATCGTCGGCCGAGCGCTCGGGCGTGAGCGTGTAGTTCGCGTCCTTCCCGCCGAGACGGGCGAGAGCGGCGGCGATCTGACGATCACCGAGCGACATGAGGTCGAGGGCCTGGTCCTCGATCGCGTCCACGGACGCGTTCTTCGGAAGCATCGACGTCGCGATGCGGATGCACTTCGCGGCCTTCTGCGTCATCGCAGCGCGGAGCTGGCGGCTGGCCGCCTTCGACCCGCTCGGGAAGTAGTGGGCCGGATCCGTCGCCGGGTGACCCTGGGGCTCCTGCATGCCGGGGTCGGCCGGAGCGGGCGTGTTCGGGTAGGGACCCGGGTGCGGATCCTCGGCCCACGACGACGGATCGCCGTTCATGTACTTGTCCGCGTCCGGGTCGGGGCCGGGCCACGCGGGGTGGTTGGTGCCTTCGGCGTAGCCCGGGGTAGCCGGGGGTGCAGAAGCCTTGCGATCGGTCGTTCGGCGGCGCGTCATGTCAGTCTCTCCTTGTGGGCACGAGTTTCGGCGGTTCGCCGAGCGGTAGGAAGATCCGCCAACAGGGTTGCCAACCGAACCATCGTGTTGACTTCCTCGTTGGAGGGAGCGTGGCCGAGAGCTTTCTTCACGGCCTTCAAGAAATGAGCCGGTTCCCGATACAAATCTCGGGCTCCAACCTTTAGCGCAGCCCTATAGATTGAAACGGGAAGCAAAACGCCGATTTCCCGATTCAGGGTTGCAACACGGTTGATCAGTTCGACGTCCGAGGTAGACGTCGCCACCAGGGTACGGAGCGACGCCACGTAGGCGGCCCTCTTCCCGGCGAGGCGAGCCTGCTTCACGACGGTGTCATTCGGAGCGTCCGAAGGCGGCAGGACCTGGTCCTCGACCTTCTTCTTCGTCAACTCTTCCTTCAGCTGGTCCTTCACGCCGTCGAGGACGACCGACTTCAGCTCGTTCTCGATCCCACCCAGCGGGGACTCCGAGGGGCCCTTCTTCGGCGGAGCCATCTCCTCTTCTGGAGCGGCTTCCTCTTCCTCAGGAGCGTCCTCGAACCCGCCGGTGCGGGCGGCCTTCTTCCGGGCGTTCGGATCCGCGACCGGAGCCGGGGAGGCGAAGACCTTCTCGGCCGCCTTCTTCTTCCCGCTGTCGATCTCCACGACGTTTCGAGCGACGGCGCCCGTGAACGCGGGGGTCTCTACCCAGGAAGCCTCGACGAAGGTAACGCCGCCGGTCGGGTCGAGAGACTCGTCCCCACACAGCTCAGCGACCCGGTGCTTCCCACCGTTCTCGTCGTAGAAGACGTTGCCCTTCTCGTAGCGAATGTGATCGCAGAACTCGGTCTCGTCCGCCGCCCAGTGACCGCACTTTGTGCAGGTCGAGCCGTCGATCGAGCACCCCATCGAGAGAGTCGAAAGCTCCCCTGAGGCGATCTTCGCGCAGAGGTCTTCGTGCTTCCGGTCGTTCGCGACGAGGATGTCCACGTAGATCGAGTCGCCGACGTCGCGGGCTACCGCATCGATGATGCGACCCTTCGAGAGCTTCTCGATCTGGACGTGCTCCACGAAGGAGTGTCCCCCGACGAAGGTCTTGTACGACTTCAGAAGGACCGGACGGGCCCAGGAGTCGAGGTTGTTGTTGATGTACTTGTCGCAGGCGCTCTTGATCCGGAAGTTCGTCGTCTTCCGGACGATCTTCTTCCCGTCCTCCGTAGAGGAACCCAGCTTCGCCTTCGGGACCTTCTCGGTATCCACCGAGGCCACGATCGTAGCATGGGTGAGGAGGAACTTCTTCGGGTCGAAGTCCGACTGAAGGATCTTCGAGGCCTGGTCGATGATATCTCGCCCGGCCTTGAGCGAACCCGACGCCACCCTCACCCGGTCCCAGTCTCGGACGTGGGGAGTAACGTTGATGCTACGGGCGTAGCGAAGGAAAGCCATTCAGGCCCCCTCAGCGCCGATGATGTCGCCTCGGCGGATCATGAAGAGACAGTCCCCACAGCAGTAGAGCTTCTCGTTCTTCCCGTCCTCGCGCTTGTAGATCACCTTTCGGAGTTCCACACCGTCGCAACGAGGACACGTCGGGACCCCCGAGTCCATCTCTCCCCGGTTCATCCGGTACTTGCGGTCCGGAGAATCCCAGTAGAGGGCCTTCTTCACGAAGGCCTCGATCACTCGGTCGGTGCTCGCGTCGCGATACAGCTCGTCGTTCGTGAGGTCCTCTCGGACGTCCTTCGCGAGCGTATCCGGACCGCCGGAGACCGACACCGTCGGAGTCCCGCCTGGGATCGAGTCAGCCTGGAAGTCGGCGAAGTTCTCGAACGTGTCGGACTGGTCGATCACCAAGTCTTCCACCGGGTACCGAGTCGAACCGTACCCGAACTGGACATCCACCATGCCGATCGCAGGCCACACGGCAATCACCGTCCCCCCTGCAGCGGGATTACCGCCAAGCATGGGGAACACCCTATCGCCCGGTGAGAACACCGAGGCGCGGGCTTGGTAGTCGACGTAGGTCGCCCTGCGATCGGACAAGGTGGTCTCCTTCACTTCGAGTCGGCGAACAGACCGAAGAGCGAAGCCGTCTTCTTGGCCTCCTCCTCGTCGGAGGCGACCTCCTCTTCGTCACCGTCGTCGTCGGCCTTCTTGGCCTCCTTCTTCGGCTCCTCTTCGGACTTCTTCTCGTCCTCTTCCTCGGCAGCCTTCTTCGCGGCAGCCTTGCGGTTCGCGAGGTCCCACTCCTTCAGCTGCTCGAAGGCGATGACGGCAGCCGTCTTCGCGATCAGCGAGGCGAGCTTCGGGTCGGCGCGATGAGCCGCCGCGTTCCCCGCGAGGCTTCCGCTCAGCTGCTTCTCGGCGAGCTGGGTGAACTTCGCCTGGGTGAAGTGGCCGTTCATGAACGGGTTGTTCGCGTCCATGATCATCGGACCGGGGACGCCCTCGCCGATCTGGGCGGGGTTGTAGTAGCCGGCCGTCTTCAGCCCGAAGTTCCGATCGATCGCCGCCGAGAGGAGATCGCAGCGGTGCGCGAAATCCGCCGCGACCTTCGCGGGGATCCCGAGCGACACTGCGTGACTCTCGAAGAGAGACGCGATGTTGTCCAGGGAAGCGGTGACACGACGAGCACCCATCATCGAAGCCTTACGCACGGTCATGAATTCCTCCAGGTGTAGGCTCGTTGAAGGGGTCGGAGCCTTGGTTGGGTGCTACAGTACACCCTACCTTCTCGCCCCCGCAATAAGCAAACTATCCTACCAATTCCACTCCAGGGACGAAGTCTTGTTGGAAGACCCCGTATCGATGTCCAAATCCACCAAGTCCCCGATCGCATCCTGTACCTGGGACTCGTAAGGAGCCTTCTCTTCCGACTCGGACGAATCGCCCGGACCGGAGAAATCGGTGGGCTTCGACCTCGAAGGAGCCTTCTCCCGACGCATCTCGGTAAGAGGCTCTCTCTCGGAAGCCGCGTCTTCTACAGCTACGTTCGTGAGAAGCTCGGTGAAGACGTCGTGAGCGTTGCGGACGCGCTCCCGCTGAGACGCCTTCAATCCAGAGAAGGGCCAGACGTAGTCGGCCTCATCCTCAGAGTCTTCCCCGTCGTAGATCTTCCGCCAAGACGCCGCGAGCTTCCCGCTCGGGTCTACCGCCTCCAGCGCCTTCTCCATCTGCTCCGGTTGAAGCTTCCGGACCATGTCAGAGACGACTTCGGCAGAAGGCTCGGAACCGGGAACTCCCAACCCGGCCTCAATCATGTCGGAGACGTCTACACCGCTCTCCTTCAAAGACCGAAGCATCGTCCTCGTCCCCGTAGGAATCGAAGACTCTGAGTCGTCGTCGCCCTCTAGGGCCGACGAAAGCTCCAAGGCTCGATGGTCGGCGGCGAGGTACCCCATCCGGTTCCGGAGCTGTTCCAGTTCCTTCTGGTCCGCCTCGCGCTCTTCGGGAGACTGGGGCGCTCCGCTGTTGGAGGAGAGCTTCTCTTCGAGGTCCGAGATCTTGTCCTGAGTATCCGTTCGAACCCGGGCGAAGGTCTTCTTCGTCTCAGCCCGATCGTCCGGAGACATCCCATCGAACCGCTCGACCGTCTTCGAGGTTCGCTCCTTCACCCCGGCCTTATCGATCGGAGACGAGGTGTCTCCGATGTAGGTCATCGGGTTACGGGCTGCCTCAGCCGTAGCCGCATGAACGAAGAACTTCGAGAAGCTCGACTGGAGTTCCTTCTCCACCTGGTCGCGCTTCTCGGTGAGCTGGAGGATCCGATCACCTTGGGTCTTCGCGAAGCTCCGCTTCAACCCCTCGATCTCGTCGTTGAGGTCTTCGTACTTCGACTTCAGCTTCTCGATCTTCTCTGGGGACGGGGGCTTCTTCGTCGAAGGGGAGTTCCCCGCGGCCATCCTACCGATCGCTTCGTCGCGATCTGCCGTCAGCTTCTCTACGAACTTCTCGGCGTCCTCGGTCGTCATCTGCTCGGTCAGAGAATCGAGCGTCGACTTCACGAAACGTGAGTCCTCCTTCGAGAAAGCCGGGGAGTCCTTCACGGACTGGGCCTTCTGATGGATCTCCGAGCGGCGGCGCTTATCCAGCTCCTCCGCCTCGTCCCTCTTGTACTGAGCCTCTTCCTCAGCGTCCGCGTCCTCTTGCTGCTTCTTCGGGTCGGGAGGCGCCTCCCCGGACTCAGGCTTCGGTTCTGGCTTTGGGGGCTTCGGAGGAAGGCCCTTCAGATCTCTCTTCCAGGCCTCTTCCTCAGCGTCCGCGTCCTCTTGCTGCTTCTTCGGGTCGGGAGGCGCCTCCCCGGACTCAGGCTTCGGTTCTGGCTTTGGGGGCTTCGGAGGAAGGCCCTTCAGATCTCTCTTCCGGGCCTCTTCCTGCTCGCGCTTCTTCTTCCGAAGCTTGTCTTCCTTCGAGCCCTCTTCTTCGAACTCCTTCGCCTTCTCGGCCCACTCGGCGCGGATCCGCTTCTGTTCCTCGTCCGGGAGACTCTGGAACTTCACGTCTTTGTTGGTCTCTTTGTTGTGGAAGGTCTTCCCCTCCACGGACTCCAGGAATTCGTCATCCTCTTCTGAGTCCAAGGCCAACAAGTACCGAGAGGCCACGCGACTCGGGGCCGTCATGAAGTAGGCCATCGCTACTCGAAGGGCGACCTTCTTGTAGTTCAGGGAGAGATCGTCGTCGGTGGCGTCGAGGTCCTTGTCCCCCGAGTCCACCCGGTGGTTCTGGAGATCTTTCCGAGGGGGCTTCTTCTTCGGCTCCGGCTTCAGAAGAGCTTCCGTCGCCTCGTCTTCCTTCTCTGCTTCGGTCTTCGTGGCGGACTTCGACTCCTTGAAGGAAGAGAGGATCGTCCCATCCTTCATGAAGGCGTCTTCGAGACCGGGGACCAGGTAGTCCGAACGAAGGGTCGCCTTCTCGTGGCCGACGATGTCCGCGACCTCTTCGAGGGCGTCCGCGAACTCCTTCTTCAGGATCTTGTCCCGCTCCTTCCGAGCGCGTGGGAGATCCGGGCCCTCTTTCCGCTGTTCGCGGAGGGCCTTGCACATCTCCTGATTCGCTCGGAGCCCGCGGATGTCCTTCGCGGTGATGTCGAACTCGCTGAGGTAGTCGTTCACCGCCTCCGGCTTCACCGTGTAGTCGTCCCGGCTGAGCAGGCAATCGTCGCCCTTCTTCCCCTCAGCCAGCTCCTTCAGGAGCTTCACGACCGGAGCCGACTCGACCACCTTCTCGTGCTTCACGCCGGACTTTCCGACGTACTTCAGGGTCGCTTTCGACCCAGAGAACGAGATGTGCTTCTTACGCCACCCCGTCACCCCGTAGTGGCCTTCTTCGGCCGACCCCTCATTCCCTACCCGCTCGCACGTCTCGTCCATCAGAGCGGCGGCGAGGGCGGGGAGAGCTACCTTCGGGTCCTTCGAAGAGATGTCCTTCTTGATCATCTTCCGAAGGTCGCTGAGGTCCTTCCGAAGACGTTCGATCCGTTCGGCCTTCTCCGAGTGCCGGTTCGCTACCTGGCGATCGCTGTACTCGTAGTGGACATTCCCCTCGTCGTCCTTCGTCTTGGACTTGTACCGAGCCGCTACGACAACGGCCGAGGCCAGTCTCGCGGAAAGGGGCGGGGGACAATCGACGTCATGACGAGCGACCGTAACCAGGTGGGGGACGCAAGACCTACCGTTCGACTCGATCCAGTCGGCGAACGTGCGTAGGTGGCCCAGGCGGTCTTCCCAGATCGCCACGCCTCGGATCGAAGGCTGCTTCGAGAGGATCTTCTTGATCGTCTCCAGCTTGAATCTCTCGGTATCCGTGTCTCCGGGGGACAGGTAGATCTCCTGGAAGTCGAGACCGGCCTGGCGAAGGAGCTGACGGATCCGAAGCGAGAACTTCTGGACTCGACCCGTGAGAAGGATCGTCCGAACCTCTACGTTCTCCAACGACTGCTTCGCGCGCTCGACGACCGATTCGTTCCACCAATCGATCGTGGGCTCCTCCGGCACGCAAGGCGTCGAGAGGGAGTTGAGGTCGCCCCACCACTCCGCCCCTTCTTTCCACCAGATGGGAGGCTCCGGACTCTTGAAGAGAGTCCCATCGAAGTCGTAGACGTGAAGCTTGATAGGCCTCATTCGTCAGCCTTCGTGAGAAGCCGTGTGGGCCCTCTTCCGAACCAGGGCGAGGTCTGCAACGTGAGAAGCAAGGGAGATCCGACCCTCGGGCGAGGCCAACCGACTCGCCTCGGTCATCTCCCGAAGGTCGAAACACTCCGGGGCGAAGTCCTTCCGGATGTCCCGAAGCGCCTGGGCGATCTCCCGAGGGTCTTCCTCGTCGATCCACCTCTCCTGAAGGTCGCGAACGAAGTCCGCCTTCCCTTCGAGTAGGGACTCCCACTTCTGCTTCGTATCGAGGGAGAGGGCCTCCTCGAAGAGGGCTTCGATCGTGAGGAAGTGCTTCCGGATACAGTCATGACAGCGCTTCCGCTCGTTGTTGAGGTGATCCTCCAAGAGCGCGCACTGCTTGCAGATCTCCCTCAGGTTGAAGAGGGGGTGCATGATCGGAAGAAGGTCTTCCGTGGCGATGATGCGTCGGCGGTTCAAGTCCAGATCCGTCCTAAGCCCCGGCGGCCATAGGCTCAGCACCGGGGTGTTAGAACCGACTCTCTTCCTTATCCGTGGGCTTCGTGTACTTCAGGTTGAGCCTCTTCGCGAGGATCTCGTTGAAGTCGCTGTTCTCGACGAGCTGACGCCCCGCTTCCCCGTACATCGTTCCGATCAGGTCGTTGAACTTCGAGTCGTTCACCGTGAACATGTCTCGGGTCAACTTCTCCTTCGTCGAGTGGGGGTCGATGTTGAGAAGTTCGAGGATGATGTCGATGTCGAGGGAGCCCTTCTGGTAGAGGTTGAAGAGCGCGTCGAAGGTGTCGGCGTTGTCTCGAAGCGCGAGACGCGTGAACGAGAGACCGGGAACGATGATGTTCTCGTTCCCGTCGTCGTCCTCCTCGACGAAGCCCATGCGCTTACACATCGGCTTCAGGAGATTGTTCTCGATCATGTCCTGAAGGATCTCTCGGAGGAGCATGTACCGAGTGTTGATCACTTCGAGGTTGATTCGGTCGCCGGAGTAGCTCGACTCACCGGAGAGGAGTGACTCGGTCACGCCGAGACCCGCGTACATCTGACGATCCGTCATCTCGTACTCGCCCGAGAGTTCGAGGAGGCGCTGCTGGCTCCCCATCTCTTCCCAGTGGAGTTCGAAGTTCGTGATGATCGAGTAGTCCGGGTCCATGAGGGCCAGGTCGACCTGCTCGCGGATCGCGTCCACGTCGGCGATGCTGGCGTCTTCGGCCCAGATCACCCGGATCGGGGTCATGTGACGAGAGGCGATAGACGTCTGAGCCTGGCGGAGCTTGTCGCGGTAGACGAGGATCCGAAGGCACCGCTCCAGGAGCGAGTGGCCGCGGGGCTCGTACTGAGACTTCTTCCGGGCCATGTAGTAGACGAAGGACCCGGCGTCCGGATTCGTGTTCAGGGGGATGTTCTGGCCGCTGCGGATCGACTCCACGACCGACGGGGGCATCGACTCCACAACCCGTTGCGCGTGCTCGTCTCCGGAGTCGGCCCTCTGAATCACGTCCTTCGTCTTCGAGTCCGCGATCAGCTCGATCAGCTTCTCGTCCGTGAAGGGGAAGCCCTCCATGTGGACCTGTTCCGGAGGAAGGACGCGAAGGGCGGTCCAGCCCTTGTAGTTCTTCCGGAGCCAGCGACTCGTCCTCTCGGCCCAGTCGGATCGACGCCGCTTCTCCTCGACTGGATGGCCGGAAACGTCGATCTCCCGGATCATCTCGAACTCGATGTCTTCGGGCATGTCCGGGGAGTTGTCCTCCGCGAACACGTAGACCTCGCCCAGAAGGTTGTACTCGTGGACGATCTCGATCAGACGATGGAGGAGCCCGATCTCCTTCGCCCACTTCGTACAGAAGTTCAGCGAGGCCTCGGCGATGTCCCTGTTCTTCGCCTCGGGCTTCCGGAGACGGATCTTCGAGAGAGGAAGCTCCGTGTGGAGATCGACAGCCTGGCCTACGAACGGATCCGCCCCATAGAAGAAGCGGTAGTAGTTCCGCTTCTCGTCCGCCGATTGGGGTAGTTCGAGGAAGTCGGTCGAAAGCTCGGGGCTGTAGAAGTTACCCCCGCTCGCCGACGCGACACCGCCCGTAGCCGGGAAAGCAACCTTGGAGCGGAGGGCGCTCGTGATCACTCGCTTCGGAGGACCCGTTTCTACGTTCGCCTTCTTCGCGATCCGTCGGACCTCGACCGCCTCCTGAGACTCCCGAGTCGTGCGGCGATTGTCGGCCGCCACGACCTTCCCCTTTTTGGGGATCCGTCGGACTTCCAATCCGTCCTGATTCTGGGTCTGCTTACGAGTAGGCATCTCTGGTCTCAGATCTCAGATTCCTCGTCCTCAGCCATGGGCGAGGGCGGAGGAGGTGGGGGAGGCGGGGGCGGAGGCTGGATCTTCTCCTTGGGAATCTTCTTCTGGGGTGGGATCTTCTTCTCCGGGGGGATCTTCCTGATCGGGTCAATAGGACCCTTCTCCGAAGAAGACAGGTCCAGACCCCCTCCGACTCTTCCGACGTCGGAGAGAACAGCCAGGACTCTCCTCAAGTCTTTCCCGACTCGGCGAGCCCGCAGCCTTTCGGTCCGGTCCTCCACCGTTCGATCGAACTCTTCGCAGTCTTGAATAGCCCTCAGGACGAACTTCTCGGAGACTACCAGGTGTTCGGCGATCCGACGATCGATGTCGGTTCTAGCCGAACTGATACGGTAGCGACCCATAGACCCCTACTGTACCTTCAATCCCAAGAGGGAGTCTTCGTCAGGTACCCGTTCTTGTAGGCTATCTTGATGATCTTCTTCAGGAGCCGGACCTGGTCGATGTCTCCGTCGAAGACCCCCTCCCAGCTTCCTTCAGCGCGATCGAAGACCCGAACAATCAGGTCGTACTCCTCCGGAAGATGGACGACCTTGTACATCGCCTCCAGGATCTTCTTGATGATCCTGTAGTCGGCTCTCACCGGTACCAACGGGTCGTTCTTCGCAGTCTTCACCGAATCGGCCTTCCCCTACCCAAAGACACTCCGCGAGGAACCATCCGAGATTCGACGCTTCCGCTTCTCAGGAGTCTCCGACGAGAGAGCCCTACGTTAGAGCCGAACCCTGACGAACTACCGAGAGGGAGCCCGGTTCGGGTGAGATGGGGTTGTTTCAGGAGGCGATTCGAGGCGAGCCACACCATTCGGACGAGAGCGTCCGACATGTCGTCGTGCTTCCCTTCGATGTTTGGGGCTTCGACTGTAGTGATGTACTTCGAGTGATACCGGGCCTGGAGTTCGAGAAGCTCCTTGATGTAGGCGCAGTGCTCTTCGTGGGCTTCCTTCGGCCAGTCGTAGAGACCTAGCCGGTTGTCCCACAACATCGACTTGAAGTTCTGGAAGATCTGGGACGTCAACGGCTTCGTCATGACGACCGACTTCAGCTGGGTGAGACCCCGCTTCTTCAGCGCCTGTTCGAAGGGGATACCAGTCCACTGGTCGAAGATCCCGTCGATCACATAGAACTTGTTACACCACTCCTTCACCCAATCGGCTACGTCGTCGAAGTCGAGGCGATCCACATCCTCGTACTTCCCTTCACCAGCCTTGATCTGATCGACCATATCGACCAAGATCTTCCCCTTCTCATCGATGTGGCCGAGCGAGATCGCCGTCGCGTCTCCCTTGAGCGCCAAGTCGATTCCCATGAAGTAGGGACGACGGGGCATCCCTCGAACCTGGGGTCGGAGAACAGGGTTGATACACTTCGTGAGGTCGGTCTTGTCTTCGATCCAACCGCGAGTACGGTCCGTGAACTCGCCGCCGTACTCCGTGAAGAAGACCGTGGAGTCCTTCAAGTAGTGCTTCTCGAACTCCGTCGCCGGAATCGTCGGGTTCACTTCCCAGGTCGGAGCCTGGATACAGAGCATGGTGTCGGAGACCGAGCCTCCGCCCATACCCATCTGGAAGAGCTTGTAGAACAAGCCCTGACGACCCAAAGGGGACGAGATCAGGATCACGCGGGCTTCGACCGACCCGATAGAGACTCGCGAGTTCGTCGGATCCTTCGGCGAGAAAGCCGAGGTCGAGGGGACGACGGCGTTGTAGACGGCGTCGGCCGAGGATTGGCCAGCGTCGGTGAAGTGGGCCACCTCGTCGAGGATGACAACGATGTTACCGGAACCACGAAGACCCTTCGCGATACAGGACCGGAAGGTGACTCGGATCGAGGCCTTCGCGTTCTTGTTCTCTGAGTAGGGGCCGTACTTCTCAACGTCCTTCGGCGACTGGAATCGCGCGTAAGACATCGTGTTGTTCGCCATGTACGGCATGAAGAAGTCGCAGTTACGGAAGTGGCCGGAGACCTCCTGGTAGAGGATGCCCGCCTGGTCCTTGTCCGTAGCGACCGAGATCAGCTGGATAGCGTTCGAGGGAGGGAGACCGTAGTAGGCCTGGGGGTCACCCTTCGAAATCAGCTTGTAGGTCTCGTAGGCAGCGATACAGGCCGAGATCGTGGTCTTACCGGAGCGGCGGCCGATCGAAAGGATCATCTCCCGCCGGTCGTGGCCAGCGGTCACCTCTTTGATCGAGGAGCGACCCTCTTTGAAGAGGTACTCCAGGTACTCCTTCTCCGTGAACTCCAGGAACTTCTGACGGCGCCAGTCGGAGATCTTGAACTTGACCTTGTCGTCTAGCTCGATCCCGTAATGGGCCTTCAGGATGACCTTTTGGACCGGGAAGAGCTTCATGTTGAGCCCCCAGGGCTCTTCGATGAACTCGATCGGTCCTACGACCTGTTTCTTCTTGGTAATCGAGGAAACGGCACGAGCGCCCGCGAGGGCTATGTTTCCCAGACTCAAGAGATCACTCCTTCGTCATCCGCGACTTCGCTTCGGTCTTCCACTCTTCGTCGAGACTGTTCGCGAACTTCGCGAAGGTGCTCTCCTTCAGCTCCTCTCGGACCCCAGCCAGGTCCATCGCTTTCGCGAAGGTCTCGCCGATGAACTGGAAGAGAGACTTGAAGGCGGGGCTCTCCAGGTCAACGGCCTGGTTCTGGATCTGTTCCTTCCGCTTGATCCAGGTATCTCCGATCGCCTTCAGCGCGGCCACCCGGCGCATCGAGAGAGTCGACGTCTCTTCCCCCTGACGCTCGGCCTCCATCCGCTCGAAACGCAGCGAGGCGGCCTCCTCGGCAATCCCTAGCACAACCTGGTTGAGGACGTCCGGGGACTCCGGGGTCGTCTCGGCGGTGAGGACGATCGGATCGCTACGGAGCGAGGCTTCCTTGATACGAATCAGGTCCCCGGCGCGCTCCGTAGTCGGGGCGAGCGTCTCGTGGAGAGAGCCGATCGCCTTCGGGCGACCGATCGGATGTTCCATCCACTGGGGCTGACCGTTCGACTTGAGGTCGAGGGTATCCGTAGGCTTCACCCCATTCGGGACTTCGCGCCAGCGGACCTTCCCCTTCTCGTCGATCACCTTCACCCGGAGCATCCCGGGCGGGATCGCGAACCCCTTCACGAGGCGAGACACCTCCGGAACCTTCTCGACAACTACGTTGAGAACTTCGTCGATGATGTCGGGGGTGTTGTTGTCTTGGGCGCCCATAGAGGTTCTTGTACTCTACCTCACTTGGAGGCAGACCCCACAGACTCTCAGGGAGAAGTGGGGGGAAGCTCAACCGGCGCAGACTGAGTCTTCACCGTCTTCACGACGAAGAAGGTCTTCCGATAGTTGGGGGACACCGAGAGGAGCGTCGGTCCCGTCATGTAGATCTGGAACGGAACCCCGCCCAAGATCGTGGACATGTCGTCCGTGGCCTTGATCGGGAGAGTGCCGTTCGAACTCATGGAGGTGATGTAGACGTCGCTCGCGACGGCGACTGCCTTGATGTCCTGGTACTGGTTGAGAGCCTTCGCCAGAGACGTAGCAACTGCGGTCGTCGGACCGGCGCCGCTACCATTCCCGGCTCCGAACTCTTCGGACGCAGTGATGTACTGATCGAAGAGGGCCACCTCTTCGCGAAGGTAGAGAGGGGCTGGAGGAGCGACGGCCGGATCCCAGAAGTCCGAGTTCACGATCTTGATGGAGGCCGTGAACGAGGCCGCGCTCGGGGCCGGTGGGGTCTGAACGGGTCCGCCCACCCTTCCGTTTCCCTGGGGCGTCGTGATCATGGAGAGCTTGAACCCTCCGCGCGCGACCTTCGGGTTACCCGACTCCCCGCGACTGGGATCCGAACTCTGAGTCAGAGCCGCTACGAGGATCGTGAAAGGCTTCGGGTAGCTGGGGTTCATGATCACTCCTCGTCGTCGAGGACGAAGCCCTCGAACAAGACCTCTCCGAGATCCTCCGGCGGAGGAACGTTGTCGTAGGTGATGTCGTCGAGGTTGTCGTTCTGGAGTCGATACTCCTGCTCGTCGAACGAAGCGGCGTAGAGGGACGCCGTGCGGTCGTCCGTGTTCGCCAGACGAATCATCTCTTCCTGGTACCGGGCCGCCTGCTTCTCGGGGACCGAGGCGATGATCGTCTTGTTGTACTTCTGGCACGTGTCGTCCACGTTCGAAGCACACGACCCGCACCGACTCATGCCGAGAACGGCCTTGATGGCGTTCGCGCGGTGGACGAGAGCCCCCTTATCGCATCCACTCGTCCCCTCGGGGGACGCGTAGGCGCTCGCTTCGACGTAGAGGTGTCCCGAGAGACCCTCATGCTTCTTCCGAAGCTGGACGAGGGGTTCGCTCGCCTTCTTCAGGAGGTCCGCGGCGAAGCGAGCCTTCAGGCGCGCGTCGAGGTCCCGGCCCGCCTCCCCTTCCGTCATAGCGACGGAGGCCCAGCGAAGAAGTCGACGGACCTCCATGGGCTGGGAGAGTTCCGCCTGTTCGGCGGCCGAGATCTTGGAAGCCTGCTTCATCGACTGAGCCGGCTCGTAGACGGGGCCGGTGTAGCCCTTCGTCTGGGAGATGTTCGCGGTCACGGCCTCGGCCGCCGTTCGATAGAGTTCGAACGGATCCGAGATCCGGGCCTTCATCTCCAGAGCCTTCTTCGTCGTGAGGAGACCGGCGCGGACCCAACGGTCGATCCGAGCGTCCGCCTTCTTCCGAAGACCTTCCGCCGCCGTCTTCGTCTTCACGATGACCCGAGCGTTCTGAGCCGCCGCGAGACCTTCCCGAGCTTCCTTCTCGGAGGCGACGGGGGCGACGTACGTCGGGAACAGAGTCGCCGCGCGAGTCTGTTCCTCCTGGTTCAGGAAGGCCACCTTCAGAGCCTTCCGAGGATCTCCCGAGGCGAGCTTCCGCCCTGCCGCCGAGAGAACCGATCGGTAGTGACTCGCGGCCTCGTCCCACGGGATCGAGGTGACGACCTTCTTCCCGAGGTAGTTCTCGTAGGAAGAGAGCTTCGAGCCCGGGGTCGTGAGGAAGTAGCGCGCCGAGGCGCAGCGCTTCCGGATCGCCGAGTCCCACTTCCCCGAAGTGATCGAGGGGAAAGCCGAGTCTCGAACGAAGACGTTCCCCGAGAGCCCGTGCTCCGCTCGGATCATCCGAACCGCCGAAGCCGTCCGCTGAAGGACCGGGTGATCGAGGGTGTGCCCCTTCGCCAGGTACGGGTCGATTGCCGCCTTCACATCCCCAAGGATGGAAGAGAGGTCCGCCCCGAAAGCCGAGCGCCGCATCGCGTGAGCCACGATGTCCCGGAACTGATCTCCGGGAAGCTCCGAGACGGGAGGGAGAACCGGGCGGGGGTACTCGACGTTCGGGACGAGGTTCTGACCGTCCGTACGACGATTCACGCCCCACGCCTGTGCCAACTCCTGGCGCGTCCCAGATTCGGGATCGTCCTCGACCACCGTCTGGTTCAGCTCGTTCCGGTACTTCTCGAAGAGGTTGACGCTCTCGGGAAGGCGGGCCGGATCTTGGGTCGCGGACTCCAGCCAGTTCAGGTTGGGGAGCTGACTTCGAGCCGCCCACCCGGCCTCCTTCGAGACCCCTTCCTCTTCCATGAGATCTCCGAGATCCATGGACTCTTCGTCGGCAGTCGTAGAGAGCATCCCCACATCGAAGTTCGCGGAAGGCGGGTTCTCGACGCCCGCGAACCCGTCCGGAAGTCCGGACAGACCGCGCGTCGAACGAGGCATGTCGACCCCTAGCTCGCGCTGGGAACGGGGCTGGCTGGTGGTCTTCTCGGCTGCGTCCACGCCATCTCCGTATTCCGAGTCGAAATCGAAACCATCCATCATGTAGTTGGACCCGAGAGTCGGGACCCACCCGCCGTCAGGCAACTGTGAAGACTTCGTCATTCGCGACCTCGCCTCATGGCAGCTCGTACGAACGCCCGCTTCGTGAGTTGGTCGTTCTCCTCGTCCATCTCTTCTTCTTGTTCTTCGGCCCAACCCTCAGGGTCAGCCTTGATGTCGAGGGCGTCCTCGACGATCTGCTCCACTTCCTCGCGGTCTTCCGGATCTTCCTGACGCGAGATAGCCGCCCAGTGGGGAGCGCGGATCTCGTCGTAGAGGGTATCCGACAGAGCGGAGAGGGACTCCACGATGTTCATGTAGGCTCGCCGCATCTCGGCGATCTTCTGGATGTAGCCCTTCCCTCCCAACGACCCGTCGGGGGAGATGTCCGCGGACTTCAACTTCGCGAAGACCGTGTAAGCAGCCATGGCGTACCCCATGGCCGAGTTCGTTGAGCGAAGAACCTTCGCGAGAGGCTTCGTGTTCTTCGGGTCGAAGGCGAAGTCCTGGGTGATCTTCCGTTCCTGGGGACCAGCGTCGTTCCACGCCCACTGAGAGGCGTCGTTCGACTTATCCTTGATGAAACGGACCTCGCCCGCCGTGCGCATCATCGCACGCTTCGCTACGCGGGAAGGATCGGGCCTACGACTCATGGTCATACCTTCAGGGGAGAGCCGCTGTCATTGAACAAGCGTTCGATGACGTACCCGTCCCCCTCCTTCCTCATCGACCAGAGATCTTTCGTGGCCTTGTGGATGAGGTCGTCTCCGGCCGACTTCATGAAGTCGGAGAGGTCCCCGATACAGGCCACGCGCTTCGAGAACGCCGACTGGACGGGCTTCGCCGAGCGAAGATGCTCGCGGTGGACCGGGAGGAAGCTCCCTGAGTCCCACTTCACGAACACCAGCCCGTCCATCGCCGTGATGTCCCCGGACGCGGACCGGACCGTCACCACTTCGCCCTCCGCCCCGGCCTCCGGAGGCTCCGCGTAGGCGAGAAGGGCCCCGAGGTTCCCTCGGAACGAGACCCGCGTACCGGCCCCTACGGGCAGCGGAAGACCGCTCGCCTCCCGACCCGCGTCGGAAAGGCTTCGGATCGACTCCCCGGGCGTGCGAAGATGGCCCAGATGCTCGTCGATAGACGAGGCTTCCGAGTGCATTCCGTTGGTCAGTTCGTCCCAGAAAGACATTCAGTCCTCACAGCGCCACGACGGTCCAAAGAACCGTCGTGGTTACTACACTGCCGAAAGTGATAGTGAATCCAGTGGCCGACTTCCCAGAGATGGTGTAGGAGGTAGAAACCCCCGTATCCAAGAGAACCGAGTAGTTGGCGTCCGGGCGGGCGACCGTGAAGGTGACCGAGTGGGTAGTAGCGGCCACGAAGGAGACCGAGCCTGACGCGAAGGTCACGTCGATCGTCCCGGTCCCGGCGAGCGTTCCGGTCTGAGAGTCGGTGACTACGAGCGCCGAGGTACCTCCGGCGGTGAGGTTCCCGACGATCGAGTTCTGGACCGACCCGCCCCGGTTTCCGTTCACGGTGACGGTCCCGACGTTCGTACATCCGAAGATCTTCAGATTCCCGGCGTTCTGAAGGGTGGACAGCATCGGACCGATGTTCCGACACTTCTCGAAGACGTACGCCGAACTCGTGACCACGGGGATCGGTCCGCCCGTGTCGTAGTCGGCCTGAGTAGCAGGGTGCGTACCGCCCGAGACGATGAACGAGGCGCACTGGGAGATCCCAAGGACCGCCGAGGCGTCGCTCTCATCCGAGGTGCAGTTGTCCATCTGGACGAAGTTCGCGACGGAAGCGCGGCAGGTGTAGCTACCGACGCCCTTCGCAGCGAGGTTACAGTTCTTCAGGAAGATCCCGCCGAACCCGACCGAGAGCCCGGGACCCCCCGAGATCAACACGCACTCCTTTCCGGCGAAGGCAGTCGTGATACGCATCCCCTGGATCAGGGTCGTAAGCGGAGTCGTGAGGACCCCGGACGTGATCGTGACCGTCGGGAGGTTGGTGACTCCGGTGATGGTAGCCTGGCCCATCCCGACGATCGCCACGCCGTCCTTGTTGATGATGATGTTCTCCAGGTAGATACCCGGGAAACACAGGATCACGAAGGGATTCGTCGCGCTCGCATTCGAGGGGATCGAGTCCAGAGCGGATTGGATCGTCAGGTACTTCGCCCCCGAGCCCGCTCGACCAACAATTCGAACCCCATCGATCGCCGAAAGGCTGGCGAGGTCCGAAAGGTTGATCCCGGTGGTGATGACCGCGTCTTGGAAACGCAGCGACCCCGTGGGGACATCGCGCGTGATCTTCAGAGTCTGACCGGAGGACGGTTCGATCTGGAGGGCATCGGACTGGAACGGAGGCTGGGCCATCCTACTCTCCTCAGACGAACACGTCGTAACCGACGGTTCCGGTGTAACTCACCCCCAGCTCGATCGTGAACCCGGTGGTGGTCTTGTTGGTGATACGCCAGGAGATGAAGTCCGGGAGAGTGACATAGACCCGGTACGTCGTTCCGACGAACGGTGTAGAGAACGACACCGCCTGACTCGTCTGAGTCACGAAAGAGAGGTTCCCGTTGACTGCGCTGGTCTGGGCCACTAGGTTCTCCACCTGACTGATCGCCAACTCGATGTCATTGACGACCGATAGAGGAACTCCGGTCTGGGAGTCGATGATCCGACCCGTCGGCGTCTGGATGTTCTTCAGGGAGATTCTACCAGCCTGATCTTGGGTGATCGTGAAGTAGTAGAAGACCCCGGCCGAACCCGACCGGTACGTGAAATCGAAGACGGCTCGGTCGAGTGCCATTCCCGTTCCTACCAGATGAAGTTCGTCTCGAACCCGCGAGACTCCATCCACGCCGCGAGCTTCCGGAGCCCGTCGCAGTCGGAGGCCCAAACCTCGATCGTGTTCGTCCCGACGATCTCTCGAACCCCCAGGTTCTGGATCGAAGCCAGGGAGCCGATCCGGCTCTTCCCGTCCCTCCAGGACCGCAAGGATCCGACGAGAAGCCTCATGTCCAGCTCGGACTTCCCCGAGCCCGCCATGACGGTGAATCGGAATTCCTCGGTGGAATTCGCTGAAATCCAACGGTCCGCCACCTGACGGGCCATCGCGATCTTTACTTCAGGCCGTAGTTCCAACTCGGGTTCCTCTTCCCAGGAGGGAATGGATAGGTTGGAAAACGCCCAACTCAGTCGATCACGCAGTCGATCCGAGAAGTCGGAGTCCGACGGCGACGAACTTCCCTCATGATGTTGAGGTTGTCCGCGATCATCTTGAAGATGTCCGAGTAGAAAGCCATCGACTCGTCGGCCGACATCTTCTTGATCGAACGAATGAACCGGTGTCGGACGAGCCCCTGCGAAACCTTCAGTCGCTTCGCGCTCTCGCTCTGACACGTCGTCTCGTACATGAACATCATGATGTCGATGTCCATGGGGTCTGTCATGAACCGGGAGAGATCCGCTCTCATCTGAACCACATCCACCTTCGGGAGGATCAGAAGGAACTTGATTCGATCGATCGCTCGATAGAGACGATAGCAGACTGTGGGTTGACTCACCCCGAAGATCGACGCGATGTCGGTCTGCTTGACATGCTTGAAGAAGTACATGTCCATGAAGTCGGCTTCGACGGGAGGGAGGAGGTCGAGCATCCCCTTCACCTTGTCCATCATCTTGACGTCGTCCTCGTCAGGCTCGGTGAACACCGAACCGAAGTACGAGAGGGAGTCCTCCGTAGAGAACACCGCGTCCGGATCAAACGAGGCGGCTGAGCCCCGAAAATTTTGACTCGTCTTCATTCGGGGACCTCAAGAGAGACCCTGTTGGTCTCAATCCTCAGGGATATACTCGGGACCTACGGCGACGTCAAGAGGGTCGACTTCGCTGAGAGTATCCTCTCCTGAGTTCTCCGAGACGTCTACCAGAAAGACCTTGGGCAACCAAGTCACGACGTCGATAGACCTGAGTGTGATACGAACGGCAGCACGATCTCCGTTCAAATCTACCACTTCGCCCTCCAGGTGGGTGTAGTTCCCACCTGTGATTTTCACCTTCGCCTCGATCTCGATGTCTGAAGAGACCTGACTCCTCAGCTGGTCCATCATGCCTCGAATCTTCGAGTCGGGGACCGTCTGGAGCGTTCGAAGATTGTAGGGTCCCGAGGAGGACATGACTCGGCTCACCAGCGCTCCGCGCTCTAGAGCAAAGTACCGGGTCTCCGTTAGACCGGAGCCTACGAACGCGTAACCCTCGATCAGGCGGACCGAGACTTTTCTCCCGCCCTTCGAGTAACTGGTGTAGGGAACGAAGATCGGATGGGACTCGGGGATAGACAGACCGCTACGCAACGCTTCTACGAGCGTTCCGTCGATCGCCTTCTGTTCACCCGCCTTGGTCAGCTCCAGCGCTACCCAAGTTATCTTGTCCCGAACGTCCATTCTTCTTTTCGGTCTCCAACTCGTCGAACCTCCCCCTCACAAGCCTGAAGAACTCCAGGGGCTTGATAGAGGAAGAAGAAGCCACTGGGGTGGGAACAACCTCTCCAGGACTCCTGACCGCTCGGGGGTGGACGTACACATCGTCAACCAACTTCGGTTCCCCGCCGTCAGTCTTTACCGTACCTGACTCTGCTTGGATAGGCGAGGGTGTCGGAGCGGGGGCTGAAGAATAGAACCGGGGAGGAGCCACCGCGTCCTCATGTAGCTGGGCGATATCGCACAACAACATAGAGGCACTGGGACGCAACGGACGCGACGAGAACCGACTCGCGTAGGCGAGTAGACGGCTCCCCTCCTTCCTCCCGATCTCCTGGACCTTCCCCCGGTCCATGTATGAAGGAATCAAGGCCAGGCCCAACCCGGCTCGATACGCCAGCATCGACGCGTCCGAGAGTCTCTCGTAGAGAGTGGTAGGGTTCGTGCTACCCAAAAGCTCCGAGACCTTCTGAAGAGCGGAGGGAAGATCCGAGTAGATCGAAGAGAGAATGTCCATCACCATGAGATGGACATCCAGGTGAAGGTACTGGGCCGCGTTCTCCCGAGTGATCGCGCCGAGCTTCGAGACACCCTCCACCGCCTTCAGGGCGTCTCGGATGTGACACTCAGTCAGCTCACCAATCAGCTCCAAGGCCTCCTTCTCGTAGGAGAGTCCTTCCTCCTTACACACCGCCTCCAACCGCAAGGCGATCTGAATCGGCTTCACCGGCTTGATCAAGAACGCCGGGGCGCAGCGAGACAGGATCGTCGCCTTCATCCGCTCCGGCTCGGTGGTACAGAAGATACAGACCAAGCTCTTGTTCTGAGAGCCCGGAATTCCTTCCTCCATCGGCTTCAGGAGTGCGTCGAGCGCGTCCTGGCTGAGTCGGTGGGATTCGTCGAAGAGGTGTATCCGCTGCTTCCCTGAGAAGGAAGCGTAGGTGATCTCCTCGGTGATTTTCCGAATCGAATCCTTACCGCTGTTGGTGGCCGCGTCTACCTCAACGAAGTTCTCGGAGGTACCACCGATCAGAATCGACTTGCACGAGATACAGGCGTCGCAGGCCTGGCCATCGACCGGGGCCTCGCACAAAAGAGACCGGGCCAGGATCCGACCCACCGTCGTCTTCCCGGATCCCCAAGGACCCGCGAAGAGATAGCTCTGGTGGAACCCGGCTCCGGTGCTCACGTACTGCCTCAAGATTGAGACGGTACTCTCTTGTCCGAGAAGATCTTCGTACCTCTGGGGACGGTATTTCGTGTCGAGGGCCAAGTGCTATCGCCTTCCGCTCCGAGAGAGCGCAGTGAGAATCACCTCCGGAAAGTCCTCGGGCTCTTCGATCCGAACTCGTAGGAGGTCGCCGAGGTACTCTACGGTCACCCCCTCCTCCGTAGCCTGGCCCGAGCCGTAGCTACGGAGGAGGAATTTCGCCGCGTCCGGATTCCCCGTCTTCAGGGTCCCGAAGCTCTTCCCGTCCTTACGAAGAACGAAGACGTAATCGGAGTACGGGTCGACGACGATGGGGTCTTCGAACCTCACCCTTCCTCGTCCTCCGCCTCGACCTTCTTCTTCCCCTTCGGAGCCTTCTCCCCGGAGCCCGAGACGAGACCGAGCAGCTCCTCGACGTCAGCCGAAGAACCCTCTTCCTGCTGGGGGCGAGTCCGCCAGTCCCCGTGACGCTTCAGCTCGTCCCAGAAGAAGGCGACGTCCGGAGACGCGATCGAGCACTTCAGCTCCGCCGTCTCTTCGTCGATCTCGACGCGACAGGCGCAAAGGAGATGGTCGATCAGAGCGCCCTGCTGAGCGTTCGTGAGCGTCGCCCACTCGTCGGCCGCGATCTCGATGATGAACTTGAAGTTCGTGTCCTTCCGACCAAGGATGTCGAGGATGTGGGGGGCCTTCTTGCTCGTCCCGAGGACGACCTGGCCCCCCCGCTTCGTCGCCTTCTCCTTGAAGAGAACGGCGATGTCCTTGTCGACCGAGGCGAGGGTCGGGTGGTGGTTGGCGATGTAGTGCTGGACGACCGCCATCACGTCTTTGCCTGCTTCCCAAACGTCACTCATGCTGCTTCTCCTAGAAAGACACGTCTCATGTTTCGAATCCCGCCAGCGGACCAGACCTCTCCGGGATCTTTGCCTCGGTACCGGTAGTCGGTAGCTCTCAGACCGGACTTCCGTAGGAGGGTGAGAGCGCCAGGATGTTTCTTTCCTGTCTTCTCATCTTCCCAACCGAGCGTTGCTTTACGCCCCGTCGCATCGTTGTCGTACACCATATACACTTGGTTCTGAAGAAACCTTGTAAGGAAGTCCAGGTGAGACCGAGAAAGACGCGCGGTCAGCGTCGCTATCACGACGTCGGTATCCGGGACTATCATCCTCATCGGAAGAAGGTCGAAGATCCCTTCAGTGACCCAGACCGAACCCCCCTCCCACATCTTCCTCGCTGCCTCAGGGGCGTTCACCATGACCGGATTCCATCTCGCTTCCGGAGTCCGGAACTCTGAGATGGCTTTCTCGGCCATCGACCGGGCCTCAACCCCGATCAGGCCTCCGCTCGGCGACAGGAGCGGGTAGACCAATCGACCAGTCCACCGCTCTCCACGATTTCCGTACCGCTCTCGAAAGAGGGGGTCTGGAGCCGTGGTATTCGCCGGGACCCACTCTACGAATCGGAAGTGCTCGATGGCCTCTGGAGTAGCCCCTCTCCCGAGGAGGTACCCCTCGGCTTCTTCAGACAGAGAGAGATTCCGGAGATGGTCTGATAGCCAGAGCGCGATCTCCGAGGTCACCAGCGCCCCAGTACCGCCATTCCCCGACTGGGATTGTGAACCGCCGCCGTCCAATGACTCTCTCCCATGCTCCCGATCAAACCCAGATAGCTTCGATCTTTCGGGACGACCACCGCTCGTCCCTCGGGGATCCAGGATACCTTGGTTGTAGTTACTCCCTCAGGTACGTCCAGAGAACCCTTCTCCGAGAGGAGAACCTCGACGTCCGGGATACCGTAGGAACGGACGTAGACCACGGCTTTCTTGATACCCGTCCGGGTAGCCAGGAACCCGTTCCCCCACTTGCGCTTCCGGCCCTCCGAGGCCACCTCGGAGACGACCTCCTCAAAGAAGGAGACCGAGGGCTTCCCTAGGCGAACCGCCGCTCGTAGAGCCCCCGAACGGGCCTCCCCTGAGACCCTAGCTCGAAGGGGTTGAGAGCCGGCTCGGACCGACTCGATCCAGATCAGCGTCTTCGTTCCGCTCACCAGGTAGGGACCAACCTCCATGGAGACGGGAATCTCGACCATGAACGGGGCTCTCTTGTTGGTGAGGGCCGCCATCGGAACCGGTTGAAGAAGCTCATCCACGGCGGAAGAACCCCATCAACCAAGCCCACACGATCTGGAAGTAGGTAGGTCGAAATCGGGCGATCTCGAAAGAGGGACCCAGAGTCGAAAAGTCTTCGAGACCCTCTTTCGACTCCTGTATGACCGGCTCTTCCTTCGGCTCTTCGAGAGTCTCAGTAGGCTCTGAGATCTCCCGGGCCGTCTCCTCCATGTCGTCCAGAACCCACACGAGAGCCGCCATGTCTGGGTAACGCTCCGCGATCGCCCCGAACTCAGACGTCTTCAAGAACTCGTCGAAGTCCGACTTCAACCGTTCCTTCGTATTGAGGCACTGGTACAGGGAGCAGCCCTCGGCTCGATTGTCGAGATTCCCGTCGCAGACCCCGCCGTTCCAGTCGGGCGTACCGGCGCCGTGGAGACAGACCCCTACTTGACCAAGGACAGGAAGTTCGATCTTCCCGTTGAACGAGCAGTTCTCCGACTTCCGAGATAGGCCGTTGCGCACTTCTCGTTTCAGGTGCCGAAAACGGACCTGGGAGAGCTTGTGCTTGATTCGTCCTTCTGTTTTCACGGAGAACCAGTCGGAAAGGGATTGTTGACGCGGAGGCTCATCGGATCTTCACGAAGGACGCCCCGTCCTTCTCTCGACGGATTCGATACGCCGAATCAGCCGCCTCCACCAACAAGGGATTGTGCGTCACGAGGAGGATGTCCACCCCCGTTCGGGCACAAAGAGTCTTGAGGAAGTTGGCCATGTTCAGAACGTACTTCTCGTCGAACGTTGGAAGGGACTCGTCCAGGAACAGAACCGGACGCAACCCTCTCCGGAAGATCAGGGCTAGGCGAAGAAGTACAGACTGTACGGTCGAAACCGCCCCTCCGAATCCTTCTAGGCTATCGCCCTCGATCGAAGCCCCGTTCTTGATCTGGGAAGTGAGGAGAGAGACGTTGACCTTCCCCCTCAGGAACTCGACCTCGGCTCTCACCTTCAAGTCGAGGTCGTCGAAGACGGTCCGTACACCCTCGCTCTGGAGCGTCTCGATCGCCTTCACGCCTTCGGTGATCTCCGAGTCGATCAGAGATCGAATCAAGGCGGAGACGAGGTCAAGTAGCTCGACCCGTTCCCCCAAAGAACGAACCGCGGCTTGGGAGGCCTTCAGAGCTTCCCGAGCCGCGTCCCTACGTCCGAGGATCCGTGAGGTCTCCTCGACGAGGCTCTTCAGGCGATCTTCTTCCACGTCACAGTCGTCACGTAGCGATCCGGCCCGCGCTCGTCCTGGACACGGATCCAGCCCCACTTGTCCCGCTTCGCGATGCCGAAGCGGACCTTGTCTCCGACGCACGCGCCGAGGAGGCGAAGGATGTAGTCGCTGCTGACCGCGAACCCGCTCTCGGGAAGCTCGTTCTCGATCTCGTCCCTCTGACCCTGGGTCTCGACCGGGAGATCGTAGCTCATGGGCTTCCCGTTCGTCGCCGACTTCATCGTGAAGACGACCTTGCCCGGACGGATCTGGAACCGGAGGGTCGTGTCTTCCTGGGCCGCTCCGGAGGAGAGGAACTTCGTCGCGGACTTCACTTCGTCCTTCGCGATCTCCACCCAGTAGTCGTCCTTCGCCTCCCAATCCACCTTGAAGTCGGGGAAGCGCTTGTCGAACTTCGACTCCCCGAACACGGCGCCGTCGCCGCGCTTGAGGAACATGGCCTTCTCGCTCTCCCAGATCTCGACCTCGGGCTCGACGGCCGCTTCGGTCTTCCCGTCCGCCGGCTTCCCCTCTTCCGTCTTCTCGGTCGTCTTCTCGGGCTTCACCTTGAAGGTTCCGAGGAACGAGAGGATCGGAGCCGAGTCCTTCCCGAAGATCCGAAGGGCCGAGTTCTCCAGGCCCCCCATCTTCACGATCGAGACGGCGACGAGATCGGTCGAGAGAAGGCACCCGTCACGGACCTCCGCGACGCAGAACTGAGGCGTCTTCGCGTCGTCCTCGAAGATGAAGGTCTTCGAGTGGGCGATCGCAGCCGAGAGACGCTCCGCCGCGATCGAAGCCGTCTTCGTCGCCTTCGTCCCGAGGATGTCGTCCCAGAACGGGAAGCGCTGGGGGTCGAGGCCCGAGAGGGTGACCTCGCCGCGTCCGGCCCCGACCGTGATCTCTCCGGCGCCGTTGTCCGAGAAGTCGAGGACCGAATCGTCCCTCAGAGCTTCGAGGAGCATGTTGACGCGCTTCGCCTCGACGGTGAAGGGCTTCCCCGTCTCTCCCTCGAAGGCGGCCGGCATCGGACACGAGGAGAAGACGCGCCCGTTGTAGGCGAGGACCTCCACCCGGTTCTCGCTCTTCGCGCGGAAGAGGTAGTGGCAGGAGATGTCTCCGGAACCAGCTGCGACCGTATGGGACACGACTCGGAGCGCGGTGTCTAGGTCGCGCTTGGCTACTTTGAACTTCATCCTCGGATCCTCCTGATTCACATGAAGGGCTTGATCGCCCGTTCCGCCTCGACCAACTGTGACTCCAACTCTGACACCGACGTAGCCAGAGCCGATTCCAACTTCTGAATCGTCTCGTCCACCTTGTCCGGATCGATCTTCTTCGCCAGAAGCTCGTTCCGGATCGACTCCACGTTCTTCTCGGCCTCTTCCAGGCGACCCAACACCCGGTCCTTCGCCGAGGACAGTTCATCACGGCGCTTGAGAGCCGTTTCGATTCGAGTCTTGAGATCAGTCGACGACACGAGACTCCCCTTTACGTCTTTCGAGGGTCTGTATCACCCCCAAATGTGACGAAACCGTTCGATGAGAGAAGGGTGGACTCCAAAGCATCCTTCGGAGCGCGCGGCTTCCGCGCGTTCTCTTCCTTCCACTTCTGATGGGCCGGACACACCGGCTTGAAGTCGCAGAAGTTACAAGCCTTCGTAGAAGGGCTGGGGTCGAAGTATTCCTTCAACATGACCTTCCGCGTCTCGACCGAGCGGTGGGCGAGGGTCTTCAGATCGCTCCGGTCGCAGGACACCTCGACCAAGCCGCTCCACTCTTCCGGCTTCCCCTCGTAGGGCTTGTTCGGACCGACTTCCTTCGGAGGAACGCCCTCGGGGAACCGGAAGTAGGCAAAGGCCAGCCGATTGGGAATCACGTTGTAGGCGACGAAGTAGCACAGGGCGTACCACCGAAGCTGATCAGCGTTCGTGTGGCGTCCGGGGCTCATCGAGTTCTTCCCGTCAACGATCGTCGTACCGTTGTCGTCGCGTCGGATGATGAGGTCGGGGCGACCCGCGATCTTCGTGAACTTGTCCACGTAGCCAGAAAGCTCGACTTCGGACTTCGCGTACTGACCGAGAAGGCGATTCCGCCTCATCGTGCGGAGGTAGTTGAGAATCCCTTCGAGACAGATCCGAAGCAGGACCTCCTTCGGGGGAGACTTGTCGTGCTTCACCCGAGAGTTCTCGGTCCAGTCCTCGTCCCACTCGATGTAGGTCTTCGAGAGACGTAGGGCGAAATCCTTCTCGACAATCTCCGTCAAGCGCTGTACCAGCGTCGCGGGCTCGCGCCACAGCTCATCGTTGTAGAGGCGCTCGATCGCCCAGGACAGGACGTTTCCCATCATGGCGTTGTGACCCGACATCCGGACCTCAGGGAGAGGCTTCCCCTTCCCGGGCCCTCGGCCGAGATCGATCACACCGAATCCGTGCTTCCACAGGTACTTCTGCGGGCACTCTTCGTAGGCCTCGATGTGGGACCACCACAAATAACGTTCGGATGACATAGCCATGGACGCTACCCTCCTGCCTTCTCGACGTAGAGGATGGCTTGCTCTTTCACCATCGAGGGGACGTCCAGGTCTCGGATCGCGTCTCGGATTGAGCGGTCATTCCCGTCCGAGAGGATCTTCTGGATGCTATCGACGAAGTCCTCCATCATGTTCTCTCGGATCTTCCGAACGTCGCGAGCTTCAAGATCGAACACTTCGGAGTTGGGCGCGTACTCCAGGGGGATCTTCTCGCACGAAACCCCCCTCGCGTCGAACGAAAGGTGTACCACGGAGGGAATCCGATCCAGGTCATCTTGGGCTAGGGAACCCCGAGTCAGCGAGCCCACGTTCACGATCGTCTTCCCGGCCGCCGTGTGAGTGATGCCTTGGTCCCGGTGCCAGTGGCCGAACAGAAACACGTCCGGGTCCAGATCATCCAAGTCGGCGTACTTGATCACGTCTTCCGACTCGAAAAGCGTCCCTCCTGACGGAGAGGCCAGAACGTGAGCCATCGCCACCAAGTAGTCCTCCGAACCCTTCTTGATCCGGGTGAAGCGCTCGAAGTCGTACTTCGTTCCGTGGTAAGGAACCCCCACGACCCGAACTCGAATCCCACCCTCTTCGAACAGCCCCTCGTATTCATCGTAGCAACGGCGGAAGGCCTCGGCACCGAACAGAACTCCCAGAGGCTGCTGTGGCAGGAACGAGTAGTCCCCGTAGACACAGTCGTGGTTACCCACGTTCCCGTAGACCGGGCAGGGGTACTTCTGGTGAAGCTCGATTACTCTCCGGACGAGCGAGTGGGAGTTCCGAGTCGGGCTCTTGATGTCGAAGAAGTCCCCTCCATCCAGAACGGCCTTCGCCTTCAGACGTCGAGCGATCTCCCCAACCTGGGTGAGCTTACCGATCACCGTCTCCGTCCAGTCATCCTTCCGCGAGCGCGGGGTGTGGTCGGAAAGGTGAACGTCCGTTCGCCAGATCAAGGAGATCGAAGGGCTCACCTCAGAGGGTTCCCTTCAACGACGGGTAGTTCCGATCGAACCAGGAAACGGCCTCGCGTCCCGACTGGCTCATGATGATCCCGTTCCGAAGCGAAGAGAACAGGGACTTCAGGGCGACCTTGGCCAAGGCCGAGTCCGCCTCCTGAAGGTGGTAGTCGGCGACGAGGAGACTCACGATCTGATCCTCGTTGCCAGAGAGTTCGAAGCTTCCCGTAAGCCAGAAGCTCATCGAGGCCCCTGCCGCGTAGGCGTCGGTCTCGTACTTCACACGAGACTCAGTCTCCGTCGCATAGAGCCAGAGGAACTCCGTGCTCGAAGCGTGGAACTGGATCACGTGTTGGATCTCATGGGTGAGGATCTGGATGAACTCCCGAGGATCTCCGTTGAGGGTCGCGTCGGGCATGTAGACCGTGTCCCCGAGCGTCGTCGTGATCCGAGTCAGGAAGTCCGAGCCGGACGCGAGCCCCCCGGTTCCGAGCGTACGGGCGAGGTCGAACCCCGTCGCGACGGCCTTCATGACGTCAGAGGTCTCCTTCTGGACGACCTTCGCCCCGAACTTCCCGCACATGTACGAAGAGAACTCGGCCGCTACCTTCTTCATGTCGACGGTCATGGCTGACCTCCCGCGCAGGCCGACTGAGGGACACAAGCGTGGACCCCGTCGGACGTCATACAACAGACCGCCCCGAGCGAGGCACAGGTCACGTCCCCTACCGGAGACCAACGCTGAGTCCCTGAACAGACCTGGGGGCGATCGTCGATACACGTCGAGGTACTCGGAGCGCATCCGCTAGGAGCCGGTAGGTGTGGGCAACCGCTGACGACGAGCGTCAGGACGAGACTAGTGAGAATGGGCTTCATGATCCGCTCCGCAGAAGGGGCATTTTCCGGATTCCCGGAAGAGAGTCTCCACCTCGGAAACCGAGGTACCGTGTTCCTGGCGGAGCGTTTCGAGCTTAGCTGTAAGAGTCCCTACCGTCGCCTTAGCGGCCTTCCACTTCTCAGCCAGGGTACGGAGCGCCTCGATACGGTCGCGGGCTTCTAGAGCCCCTTTCGGGTCCGGGAGGACCATCGCCCTAAACCCCTCTGAGGCTTTCCGGGATAGGTCTCGTTCCGACTTCGCCTTCGCGAGCCGAGACCCGGTTCCGGAGACCCACTCTAGAGCCGCACTGGTCTTCTTCGCCCGGGCGACTAGGTCAGGATCTCCGATCGTGATCCCCTTCGCGGGAAGCAGCTTCGACAGCACCTCCTTCGAGGTTACCAGTCGATCTCGAAGGCCTGAGACTTCGGAGTACGCCTTCTGTCCGGCCTTGATTCGGTCCGACCCAGAGATCTCGACCTTCCTCACTGGAAGAAGCTTCGAGACTGCATCCCTGGACGAGACCCACCGCTCCCTGAGGGCCAGTATCTCCCGATGAGAGCGGCGTCCGCCCTCGATCTTCTCGTTCAAAGGGCCCAACGCCCGAACCTTCGAGGCGAGGTCGTCCAGCCCGTCGAACTTCTGTAGTTCCAACTCGAACCGAGTCGTGTCCGCCGTCCGAACCTTCAGATCCGAGGCGGCGCTACGACGGTCAGACTGAGAGAGACGAAGAGCTTCGTTGAGAACGCCGACCTTATCGATGTTCGCGATCGCTTCCGCGAGAACGCTCCCCGGCTTGTCGAGGAGGAAGATCTGTCCCACGAACTGGTGGGCGAACTGGGGCCACAAGTCGGCCCCTGTAGCCTCGATCGGATAGACCCCAAGCTTCTTCACGTCCTCGGGAGCCCCGGATCCGACCCGTTCGAGCGTCGTCCCGTCCAGCTCGTACCGATTCACCTTCGGGCCCTTCTCCCAGGAGAGCTTGTGGCCGTCCGAGAAAGAGAGGTCCACTTTCGAGGAGTCCTTCCCGGAACGGACGAAGCTCGTCCCACGAGTGTTCGTGAACGCCCCGAAGATCGCTCGGATCAGCGCCGTCTTCCCTGAGTTGTTCGGACCGGTGATGATCGTGAGACCATTCACCTCAATCGTCACATCCCCGATAGACTGGAAGTCGCGGACTCGAACCGAAAAAGGCATTGACCACCTCCGCAAGGGGCCGAGAGGCCCCCGCGTTCGTAGACGCTACGCGAAAGGAATCAGGCCTCTTCGCTCTCTTCCGCAGCCTTCTTCTTCGCTGCCAACTCTTCCTCGGTCGGGGGAAGAATGTCGTCGAACAGGTTGTCGGTGACGGCGCCGTCCTCGAAGATCTCCGATCCGTCCGGGCCTTCGTCCGCCGATTCCGACGCCTTCACGGCGCTCAGCTTCGGGACGAGGAGGCTGAAGAGCGTCTGGAGGGCGCCCTTCCTCTCGGCGATCTGCTTGATCAGCGGATCCATACCCTGGGCACGGATCGAGCCGCCCGGAGCGCCCTCCCACTCGTACCACGAACCGCTCTTCCCGATCACCTTGTAGACGATCGCGAGATCGACGACGGATCGGTTGTTGTCGATGCCGACGCCGGACTTGAGATAGAACTTCTGCTCGTGGTGGACGGAGTCGCTCACCTTGCACTTGTCGAGCTTCGCGAGAACGACCGTGCCGGTCACCATCTCCTCGGTCTTCCCGGTGATGGCGTTGAAGGTCTTCGTCTTCTCCTTGTTGAAGACGCGGAGCATCATCCGCACCGCCGAGTAATACTTCCAGGCCTCTCCGCCCTGGGGCTCGGCGTCCGGTCCGTGGCCCTGGGAGTTGATCTTCTTTCGAAGCTGGGAGATGCCGATCACGCAAGAGTCGCTCTTGCGAATCAGGGTCTTGAACTTCGGGAGGAACTGGCTCCACTTCTGAGCCACGAGGCCAATCCGTCCCTGGTCGCCTTCGTCCTCGATGTTCCGATGGAACAGGTCGTGGGGAACGCCTGCGCCCACCGAGTCGAGGACGATCAGGTCCACTCCGGCGCTCGCCATCTGGACCATGATCTTCAGACCCTCTTCGAGGGTGTTCGGCTGCATCAGGAGGAACCGCGACTCGTCCTTCACCGGAACTCCGAGAGTCTCGGCCCAACGAGGATCGACCTCGTTCTCCCAGTCGATGTAGACGCACGTCCCGCCCATCGCGCAGACGGAGGCCGCCGTAGAGAGCGCGAGGGTGGTCTTACCCGCGCCCGCGTTCCCGTAGATGTTGATGATGCGACCCTTCGGAAGACCCGGGCAGGGAGCGACTCCCCGAGAGTTGGGACGACCTCCCACGAGGAAGTCCACCACCATCGCCCCCGTCGGGATGTGGGGCATCGAAGCCTTCAGCTGTCCCTCGGTGAGAGGGACGACGTGATCTTCCTTCAGGATCTTCTTCAGGGCTTCCCGCGCTCCGATCAGCGGGCTGTTCCCCTTCTTGTTCATGATCGGCTTCGCAGCCGCCTTCTGCTGAACGGTCTTCAGGATCGCCGACGTGTTCGGCGCCTTCTTCTCGGCCTTCTCGGACTTCTCGGGGGTGGGACTCATAGGCTCTTGTCTCTTTTCGTTCCGGGGAGTCCGCGAGCCGTTAGGAGGCCTTCGACCAGAGGAAGAACCTGTCTTCCTCTCGATACATCAGGCCCTTCTCAACGACTTGTCCGGCTCTCTTCCCCCGCTTGAAGGTGTGGATCAATAGGAACTGCTTTTGCTCTACAGGTGTGAGGGTCTCCGCGGAGATCTCCCCTTCATAGAGCTTCCAGAAACGACCAGCGAGGCGCCCGATCAAATAGGCGTCCGCTTCGTTGTGATTCCAGGTCCCCCCTCCCGCATCCGCACGCGCGGCCTGAACCATGTCGCCCTTCATCATCTTCCAAGACTTCGGTCTCGCTAGCGATTCTCTCGCGTGAGACTTGCCCTGGCCGGGTGAGAAGTAGACGACGTCCTTCTGCTCGATTCGAAGGGCTTCGTTCGAGTAGAGGAACAGGCCGTACATGCCCTCGGAGAAGAGGTCGTTGAAGATCGGAGACTCGATCCCAACGCGGTCCGGCCGAACTTCCTGAATGAGTTTCCGAAGAGACTCCCTCATGAAGATATACCGGTCCACGAAGGTCATGCTCGCCTTCGTAGAGAATCGACCCCTCGCCGGACAGCGCTCCGCTCCGAGCGCCTCTGTCTCATGGACGGCCCATCCGAAGGCCGTCAGCGAGGGGTCGAGCCCTAGGATCCTCATCTCAGGTGAGGATGTCGTCGAGCATGGAGTCGAACTCCTTGTCCGACTTCGCAGCTCCGCCCGCTCCTCCGCCGCCACCGCCCGGTCCGCCACCCGGACGGCCGCCGCCGTTGCCCGAGCTCATCTTCTCGCGGATCTGGTCGAGCGTGAGATCCTGGGCCAGCTCACCGGCGAGCTGCGGGATCGCCGCCTTCGTCGCTTCGATGATGAGGTTGGCGCGCGCCGGATCCTTCTCGTAGAGCTTCCGGAAGAGGTTCTCCCGGCACGGGGAGATCGTGATCTTCTGGTACTGGGCGTCCGTGCAGTGGAGCGTGAGGTCGTGCTGGCCGAGCGGGAACTCGCCGTGGTTCTGCTCGATGTTCCGGTACTTGTCCGTGGAGAAGATCCACGGCATGACCTGGAACTTGTTCTCCGCGAAGCCGGACTTGTCGAGCATGCCCTTCGAGTCCGTGGGCCACAGGGCGATCAGCGTCGCGACCTGCATCTTCGACTGCTGACCCGCGAGCTTCACCCACTCCGGACCGTGGTCGATGAAGTACCCGACGCCCTGGAGGTAGAGGCGCTTCACGCCGAGGAACTTCGGGGTCTTCGCGTCGAGGTCGGGCTTCCCCTCCTCCATCCCCGGCCAGTACACGAACGAGATGCGGTACTTCTCGTCCTGCTTCGCCTTGAAGCGACGGTTCTTCGAACCGAGATTGTCGTCTCCGACTCCGAAACCAAACTCTTCGAAACCACTCATGGCTACTCTCTCCTGTTTGAACGAGGGCTAGTGTCATTCACTGATATGAAGGGACACCCTCTGGACATTCCTCTTTACGCTCTAACTAGGTATCAAACCCTGACAAAATGTCATCCAGTGTCTTATCCACCATCGGTTCGACGACAATGGGCTTCGGAAGGTGGTCGCCCAACCCCTCAAGAGCCTTGTCTACGTCCGAGTCCGCGTCCACTCCTGAGGGAAGTTCCTGACGAGGCCCCACCTCTTCGAACAGCTCATCTACGCTGTTCGGACCCGGACTCGCTACGACGGTCTCTGTCTCCACCTCCTCTGCTACAGATGTACCCACAACGGGCTCCGGAGCCGCCTCGATTTCACTCAAAGCGTTATCCAGGAGCGAGTCCACTTCATCCGGGGTACCGGCGACGTGGCCCGAGGAAGGTCCGGGAACGCGACGGGTATTCCCCCATCGTCCCCCCAACCCGATCTCTTCCTGACAGATCTTGAGCTGATCCCGGAGACGGGAAGCGATGTCCTTCAGGTCGTTCCGCTTCGTTCGGATGACGGTGATTACCGCCTCCAGATCTTCCACGGCGAACAGAAGGGCGCTGATCCGCTCGCGTTCGACACGAAGTTTGGTGTGAGCGATCGCGAGACGATCCGAGTAGCTCGGGCCAGATCGAACCTCCGGATTGTTCGTCATGAGGTCCTGGACCGAAAGCTCGAACATCGCCTCCGAGCGACGGTGCTCGCGCTTGTACCAGTGGAGATCTTGCGAGACCTCCAGGAACATCCTCTCGGTCCTCGACAAGTACCCCCTACACTCCGAGGTCTTCGCGTTCAGACGCTTCGGACCCAACTCCAAAGGATCCGAGTCCAGATCCATCTGCATGGATGCCAGATCCTGATAGAACTTCGTGATTCGGTCGGGGGAAACGGAAGGGGCGTCGTTCGTCGTTGAGTTGGTCATTTGTCCTGACCCTCCACTTCGTTGATGGCCTCGACGAGGAGTTTCGCATATCCGGCCTTCGCCGCCGAGATAGCGTCAGCGCCTTGTTCGGGGGAGATGTTACCCCCTGCCACCGCATTTCTAAATGCGGCCAGATCAGCCTCTCTCGCCAACAAACAGTTGGCCACGACAGCCTCTTTCAAGGTCATCGGTTTTCCACCATCGTCGTCTGTGAGGGAGAACTCAGCCGTGAAGCCCGCCTGAGAATCCCCCAAGCGACCTTTCACCGAACGAGTAGCGATCACCTTCGTGACTCGGAGACCCGCCTTCACCCTCAGGACTAGTTCCCGGATCTCATCCTTCGTCGCCATGTGCTCCTGCCAGTAGTCGATCGCAGAGAAGCGTGTTGCGGGCGCTCTCCCTCTCGTTGTTGACCGCTCGAATCAGAGCCGTCCTCGTCCCAGCGAGAACGACCTTCTTCTTGGCCCGAGTGACGGCCGTGTAGAGAAGGTTCCGCTGGAGCTGATGGGCGAAGGAATCCACCACGGGCATGATGATCACGTCGTACTCTTGTCCCTGGGACTTGTGTACGGTGATGGCGTACGCCAGTCGCAAGATCAACGGTACCTTCGCGAAAGGAACCTTGATGTGGAGGACCGGCGGACCGTGGATCTTGATCTCGACCTCTTTCGCCTTTCGGTCGATCGTGACGACCTTCCCGACGTCTCCGTTGAAGACGCTGAGCTTGTAGTCGTTCCGGACGACCATGATCCGGTCGTCCTCGCGGATGATCTCGGATCCGATCTTCATCTCGCGAAGAGACGGCTGCTTCGGGTTGAGTAGCTCCCGAAGGCGAGAGTTCAACGTCGTAACTCCCACCGGACCGGAATGCCGAGGGGAAAGGACCTGGAAGGTGGTCGGGGCGAGGCCCGAACGAGAGGCGACCTGTGAGGCGGCGAAGAGCTTCTCGGCCGCCTTCACGATCAGCTCGGCGACCTGGTCTTCATCCCTCATCTCCATCAGAGCGAAGTCGGTCCCTCTCGGAGCTTCGGGGACCTCGCCGCGATGGATCGAATGGGCGGCGTGGATGATGGGGGAAGTATCGCTCTGACGGAAGATCTCGGTCAAAGCGACGGTCGGAAAGAGCTTCGAGGCGATCAGGTCTCGAAGAACGTTCCCGGGCCCCACGGAGGGAAGCTGGGCGGCGTCTCCTACGAAGACCAATCGGGCGTCCTGTCTCGTACAGGTCAAGATCCGATAGAGCAGGTGCTGATCCACCATCGAGGACTCATCCACGATGACGACCTCGGCGGGGTGGGGGTTGTCGATCGAGTAGCCCCACTCCTCCGCAGCCCCGTCGGTTCCGGATAGACCGCCCTCGCTGTCCCCCACGATTCCCGCGTAGGTAGAATCGCGGGAAGAGGAGGAGATACCGGCCGACTTGAAGGCTCGGTGGATAGTGGCAGCCGGAGCCCCCGTAACACTCGCTACGCGCTTCGCGGCGATACCCGTGGGGGCTACGACCAGGAAGGGGATCCCAGCCTCCTGCAGCAAGGTAACCGCCATACGGAGGCTGGTGGTTTTACCGGTTCCCGGAAGACCCGAGATTATGGATACCGGCTGACAGACCGCGTTCCTAACGCCGTTGGCCTGCTCCGCCGAAAGGGAAATGGAGCCCGAAGCCCCGAAGCGCTCCAGAGCGAGATTGACGGCCTCCAGAAGGGTCGAGGCGACCTCGCTCTCCCCCAGGAGGGCCCGGATGTAGATCGCTTCGATCTCCGGCTTCATCTTCGCGTTCGCCGCGCGTTCCAGGAGGATCTCCGCGGCGTCGTGCTCGATCTTGTACGACCAGGGGTCGTAGATCGCAGTGAGGCCCTCTCGAACGAAGCGGTCGACGATCAACAAGTCCGCGTCGGCGAGAGTCTTGATAGCTCGGGCGATATCTCGATCTTGGAACTGGGAGTCGATCGACTTCACCCCGCTCAGCATCTCTCCCGTAGCCGAGTAGAGATGACCGAAACCTCTCCCCGATCGGCAAGAGTAGAGAACAGCCCCCTCGATTCGAGAGTGGTTCGTCGGGGACGTATCGAGACCAAGACGGATAGCGACCCCGTCAGCATCGTTGAACGTCACCCCATCGATCTGAACCAAGGCCCACGGATTGACCGAGAGGACCTCTTGAGCCTTGTCTCCGAAGCGACCCCAGATCTGGCGAATCCTCCCCTGAGGAAGATTGAGGTCGTTCAGGAAGTCCAGAGCGCGGAAGTGGGCGCGGGCCGCCTGCCATCGACTATGGATGTGGAGAGCGGTGAACTTCGTGAGTCCGGGGATCGCCTCGATCTTCTCCGCGTCCGTGAGAGCCGTGGCTAGGTCTTCCCCGTAGGCCGCTCGGAGCTTGGCGGCGATCGCCGGGCCCACCCCTTGAGAGACGAGGATCTTCTCGCACGTATCCGCGTCCCAGTCCTTCTTCATGACCGGAGCGCGGAGAATCCGGAGCTGGCGTCCGTACTGAGGGTGGTTGTCCCACTTCCCCTCGAAGCCGAACCAAGAGCCCACCCCCACCGACATCCCGGGGATATCCCCTCGGACCGTTACCACCCCTTCCGAGGCCATGTCCCCGAAGTCTGGTTCCTTCTTTTCCTCGGTTTTGTCGGAGGCAGCCGAAGCATCCAAGACCATCTTCAGGATGTAGAACGCCTTCGCCTCGTTCTCGAAGATGACGCTGTGTACGCGACCCGAGTAGTAGTTCATCGGCGAGGGTTCTTGAGCTTGTTCAAGGTTTCGATGAGTCCGGTCAGGTCCTTCGAGAGGTCGTCCGGAGAGAGGGGACCCTTCAGATCGAGCTTCGAAGGCATCACGAAGAACTTGCATCGGTGACCCACGAGGTATTCGAGAGGAGGGAAGTTCAGTCCGGGGATCTCCCACCAAGAACCCTTCTTCCGAAGGACGCCTGTACCATACATACAGAGCAAGCTCTTCCAGGGATCGATGTGGTGTCCGTACCCGCAAACCCCCGAAGATTGAAGGGCGCAAGATCCAAACCCCCAAACATCTCTCTTCCAGGTAGGTCCCGTAGGCCCCATATCTGGAAGATGAGCGATCAGGGCATACACCTCTTGACCCTCAAACACGGAGAAATCGAGGGTCTCGGCCTGACCGTCTTTCTCACAAAGCAAGAGGGCCCCGTCCGTGAAGACGAGACCCTCTGACACGATGTTAGGAATCGAACTCACGATTCCTTGTTACGCTTCTGAAAGGAAAAGGGAATCAGATCTCGCAGGCACCGCCTACACAAGCGGCTTCCTGGGCTCCATTCCCCTCGTCCATCGTCTCGTAGAACGAGAGTTCGTTGAAGTGAACCGCGGGCATCGAGGCCACGGCCTCATTGTACTGATCCTCGGTCAGCTCCACGTACGGAGCGAGCTTGTAGAGGCCGCCGTCGTGGGGAAGGAAAGAGAGACCGGTGACGGAGTCGAAGTGGTTCCAGAGCCACTCCCCGACCGGACCCCACTCCTCGTCGCGGACGTAGATCGTAGCCGACTGGTTGTGGCCCTTGTCGCCACACCAGGTCTCCATGATCTTCAGATAGCGTTCGAGCTGGTCGAGCGCCTTCTCGTCGTGGCGGGTCATCGCCCCTTCCGGAGCGCGGACGGGGAACCGAGCGACCCAGACGTCCACGTCCTTGTCTTCGAGGTGCTCCTGGCCGTTCTCCTTGAAGACCGGGACGCCGAAGTCGCGGATCAGGCGGAAGAGCGGATCCTTCGCCGAGATCCGGACGTGACGGAAGTAGAACTTCGCGTAGCGGGGGTGGAAGCCCGAAGCGCAGTCCACGAACTGAGAGGAGTTCCCCGAGGGCTTCCCGCAGGTCACCGCTGCCGGACGATTGATCCCGATCTGATCGGCCGCGAGGATCGCCGTCGAACGCGCGATCGCGTTGAGGTAGGTCATCGAGTCCTTGTCCCCGGAGAGAGCCGGGTTGTCGCACTGACCCGTGATGTCCACTCCGAGAAGACGGTCCTCGTCGCAGAGTTCGGCCCAAGCCGGACGCAGGTACGGGAAGTGGGTGTAGCTGGACTGGACCGACCCGATCCAGGTCGCGATCCGGATCTTCTCCGCCATCGTCTCGACCGTGTCGTGGGAGCGCATCACCGCCGCCGTGAGGTTGCAGAACTGACCGCCGCCGCCCTCGCCTGTCCACGGGTCGAGCGCGCGCTTGAAGCGGAGGAGGATCTCCCCACACGGATTCGAGCGGAACTCGCCGCCACGCTTCAGGCGCTTCTCGGGACCCGTGATGTAGAACCCGCGCTCCCCCGAGCCCGACTTCGCGAGCGCGTTCCACTCGCGATCGAAGACCTCGCGCGTCGGCTTCTCTTCGAAGACTGCCGAGTTGTTCGCCATGTAGCGAATCGTCGGGAACTGGCCGAGGCTCCAGTCCTTCGCCTGACGCATCTCCGTGTCGTCCGGATCCGAGAACGAGATCAGAGAGGCGCGGCGGAACCCGCCGACCATGACGATCTCCGCGATCATGCACATGATGTCGTGGGCCTCGACGGACTTCAGCCCGCGGCCGACCGCCCCGCGAATCGTCTCGCGTGAGAAGTCCAGAACGCGCTTCAACGGCTCCGGACCCGAAGCCCGCCCGCCCTTCGTCTTCAGCCGAGCGCCCTTCGGACGGATCCGATCGTAGTGGAACGTCACGTCGTCACCGCGATGGAAGGCGGTGATGCCGAAGAAGACCGCGTCCGCCCAGCCCTCGGTCGAGTCCTGGATGACGTAGTCGACGCTGTTCCCTGTCGACTCGGAGATCTTCGGGAGGTTGTCCACGAACGTTCGCTCGACCGAGAATCCGACGCCCGTGCCCTGCATCAGGATGTAGAGGGCCTCGGAGAACGCCTTCAGGTTGTCCACCGGAAGGAAGGAGCAGTTGTAGCCGCACGTGTTGTCGCGAGTCATCGCGTCGCCCGCACACCAGAGCGAACGCATCGACGGCATCACGTCGAGATTCAGGATCGCGTCGTAGGCCTTCTGCTGAAGGTCGTTCGGGACGTTCTTCCCGCGGAAGATGAAGTTGACGTAGCGTGACACCGTCTCCGGCCACGACTCCCTACGTCTCTCTTCCTCCAGCCACCTACTGTAGGTGCGCGTGTAGACGAACTCACTCAGTAGATTCGGGAAAGAGAAACCCGCTTCGAGCATGTGTCAACCCCGTGGTTTGAAGAACGAAAAAAAGGGACGAGTCTGGGGATCCCGTCCTTCTTGAGAATCAAGAGGCAGGTCCTCAGTCTACCAACTCCACACTCATCGAATGGAGGCGAAGTAGGTAAAGACCGAGGCACATTTACCAAGAAACCGAGACATCACCCCGCCAGCAGATTCAGCAACGCGGACTCTAGGTACGAGAAGGGGGAGATGGAACCCTGGAACACGAGTGTCTGAGATTCCGCTACGACACGAATCAACTTCGCACACCCGGATACCTTCCACTGAAGAGCGCACGGGAGAATCTTGTTCTCCCAGTACCAGGGATTCGCCCCCACACTTCTCGCCGCCGACTCGGGAGACATCTTCAGTTCGGAGAGGTGTGCTGCCTGTAGCCATCGAGTCAGCGCCGGGGTTAGAACCCTACCGCACAACTCGATCGTTGAGTCACCACCGCGAGAATTTTTGTACTTGGTCATCTCCAACACGAAACGGCGACGATCTCTTGATCCGAGCGCGTCCGCGATCGCGTTCCCGTCCGTCTCGGCGATTGGTGCCATCGTCTCTCGAAGATGAGCCGCTGTGATCGTCGCGGCGGAGCCCGCGAGTAGACTCGCCTTCTGGACTTCGAAGGAGATCATGCCCAGGTCGATCCCGACTCTCTTCACCAGGGAGAGCGCGAGGTCGAAGTCCAGAGGGTTCCCTCGGGTCCGAGCTTCACTCACGGCGAAGTTCGCCGCGTACTCGTCCATCTTGTAGAAGGCAGGGAGGGTGAAGATCTTCGTCTTCGCCTTCGGCACGAGATCGAAGACCGGGCCGGAAGGCTTGTCTTCCTCCGAGACGAGAAGGAAAGTGATCGAGGGGTCTTCGGACGCGATGTGCTGGGTGAGCGTAGGTAGCGGGAGCTTCTCCGGACTCCTCACCACCACTAGGTTCTGAGAGGTGAACATCACCGACATGGAGAACACGGTCTCCAAGGCATCCTTGTCGCCCCCCTCTATCTCGGTGACCGCCCATCCCTCCGAGGCGCGAGTTGAGCTGATCTTCGAGATCAGTCTTCGCCTCTGGTACTCGTCGGACCCAGCCACCAGCAATACAGGTTCGGCTTTCACTAGACCCCCACCAAGAAAGCCGCGAGGACTCGGGCCGGGGTAAGGGCCGTCCGCCGCGTGTGTAGATCACGTACGGAGCCCCAGAGAGCTAGGAGGTCGTTCCGTAGGTTCGGATCCGAAAGACCCTCCTGGATGGCTTCTACGAGCGCGAGGAGCACAAACTCCTCGTCCCCCTTCGACTCCTTCAGCTCGGAGACGATCTCGGACCAGTTCTTCCCCAGGTAGGCCTTCAGGAGCCGGTCGGCCTGGGTACGGCTAAGCGAGACCCGCTCGTCCACCCCCGGAACGAACGTGTGGAGGGTCCGAGACCGAAGAGTGGGGATCACCCCACCGAAGTCCCACGCCCAGAGGAAGGGTCGAATCTTCCCCGGTACGAACTCCTCGATCGTCTTGAGAAGGACGTCCCCCACCTCGGGAGTGATCTCGTCCAGAGGACCGACCACTACACCCCAAGGCTTCTCTCCGATCGGAGTCTGACTCAGAAGAGACACCAACTCTCGGGCGTCCCCCTTCTTCATAGCCTCCCCAGAAGTACCGAAAGGAAGAACTAGCCCATATTCCTTGGCCTCATTCTTCGCTGCGGCTTCTGACCCCGGGCCGTGATAGAGTGATACGGATCCGATCTCCATGAGAACGGAACCTTACGCCCTAGAGCTTACCTTTCGACTCCAACGCCTGGTACACAGTCGGGTAGTTGGTCTTCATCTCCCCTCGACCAATACCACCAAGGTACGAAGCGACCTGCTGAAAGCTTCTACCGTCCTCGACCATTTCCATGGCCTTGTCTTCCTGGTCTCGACGGAAGGAATCGAGCTTCCCCTTAGCACCGGCTTGCCTCGACGACTCCCAGACCCTCGTCCCCAGGCCGCTGCTGTTCAGGGTGGCGACCTCGATCTTCACCCCGTTCTTCGAAAGCTTGTAGTTGGCGCGAAACCCGCCGTGTTCCACGTTGGCGTGGTCCATCTTCCAACCGGCCTTCTCCAAGGCGTCGGTCACGTCGGTGTCGTTCTTCTTCTTCGAGGTCCAGGCCAAGGCCCCCGCGACCGGAGGAGTGAGACGGATCCCCGCCTTCTTCAGATCCGCTACGAAGGCCGGAACATCGGCCGCCTCCTTCAAGACCGGAAGAAGCGTCGACCGGAGTTCAGGCTTCGAGTGAGCGAGACGAATCAGTTGGGAGCGGAGGGCCATACGAGGTTGAGTTGATAGGCTTCCTACTTTCGTAGGTTCCCACTTCACCGTCCCGCGAGTCTTCTCCAAGGCATCCTGATACTCCTGATCGGAGGGTTCCTTCTTGGTCATCCGGGCGGGCTTGAAGGTTTCGAACACGCGGAGGTTCGAGGCTGGGATACGACCTTCGTAGGCGACCGTCCCCTTCGCTCGAAGGGTCGAGAGCATCTTCTGTTCGAACTTCCGGGCGATCTCGTCCGCGTTCGGCTTACCCCTCCAGTTCCCCTTGAAGTGAACATCCTGTTGATCGGAGGGCATCTCTGGCATGACGCTACTCAGCCATCCGCCGTTGTCTTCGTCGAGACGAAACTTCGTGAAGTCGTTCACCTCGACTTCGAGGACTACGGCGATCGACCTATCGATCGAAGCCGCCCGCGCCGCGTACTTCTCGGCTTCGGAGACCTTCGTGGTCAGATAGACCATGCGATCCGAATAGCCCTTGATCACGTCGTTGGAGTAGGCGTCCTCATCAATCCCTGTAGGACTCCCGGGACGCAGACCCTTGATCTTGATCACCTTCCAACGGACCGCCGACGTTCCGTGATACATCTTCACGGAACCGAAGCTCTTCGAGGAGACCTCGTCGACCGTGTCGACTTCGCTCGACCCGAGGATCTCTCCGACTGTCTTGTTCCTCCAGACAGGAGACTTGAAGATCCGGTAATCGCTCTGGACGAACCCGCCCTGTAGGAGCGCCTTCAGAATCTTCCGAACCTTCCGAGGATCGTCCTCCAGCTCTGTGTCGGCGTGAGGGTACGCGTACGAGCCGTTCCCCTTGATCGCGGGATACCGAGACTGGGTCTTCGACTCAAACGGGCTGAGGTCGAGCGTTCCCGTGCTCGGGTCTACTCCGATGATCGGAGAGTAGTAGAACTTGTCGTCCTCTCGATACGAGAGACGGGCGCTGACGCCAGTTAGAAAGAGAACTCCGGTCGGGTTGTAGCTGTACGTCCCCGTCATTTCCGTCCGCGTCTGTTCCCAGACGAGAAACGGAGCCCCAGGGGAATGCTTGTCCTGAATCCGGTAGGCGACTCGAAGCATGGACCTACGAGGCGCTTTCAGGGAAGTGCTTCTTGATCCACCCCTCTGGATCCTTCTTGTACTCTTCCTTCTCGCTCCTCACGTCGGCCCGCGCCCTATCCTTTGCGGCTCCTCCCTCATAGTCCCCGAAGTCAACCCGCTTGTGGTTGTAGAGAGCGAAGGATACCCAGCGCTTCCCGCCCAGGTACGACATGGCCTTGAACGTTGGGGTTTCCTCCGCCGTCAAGATGGGTAGAAGGTGTTCTCGAAGCTCGGGCTTCTCGTGAGCGAGTCGAATCAGCCTCGTACGCAGAGGAGTCATACCCACAGAACGAGCGATAGCGAAATTCTCGGCCGTGGGATCGAACCACGATTCGCGGATTCAAAGTCCGCTGTCCTGCCGTTGGACGAGCCGAGATCAATTCGGGAGGAAGGGGTCGAACCTTCTTCTGCGGATTCAAAGTCCGCGGTCCTAGCCAGCGCGTAGACGACTCCCGATCAACGCTCGAAGGAGCGTCGTTGCAGGAGAGCCGGAAGCTGGCGCTTGAATTCGGGCCGCAAGATGGAGAACCTTCGCGAGAAGATACCCCACTCGGACGCGGACGTCTCCTCGAAAAGCGGGATGTACACATACCCGCCTTCAGTTCGGAGCCCGTCCTTCTTCGTCTCGCTCATCTTACATGACCCCACGGGGAATTGAACCCACGTTCCGGAGGGTGAAAATCTCCGATCCTAACCAATAGACGATGGGGCCAAGAGGAAACCAGAAACCAGAGCCCTCAGTCGGGATCGAACCGACGACATCCGCATTACAAGGGCGGTGCTCTTCCAACTGAGCTATGAGGGCGAAGGAAGGGGCGGCGAACCGCCCCTCTCACTCACAGTGCCGCAGCCGCCTCCTGAGCGGCGACCGGGGCCGGGGCCTTCTCTTCGAGAGAGACGGCCTCGATCTTCTTCACCCAGTGATCCTTGCCCGAGCCCTTGACGAACTCGGTCATGAGGGTGAAGACCTCGTCGGAGAAGCCGCCGACGTTGAGGATGTCCTCACGCGTCGGAGCCTGGCGAGAACCGTTCGGCGCGAGGTCGATGCAGACCATCTTCGCCTTCGGGTTCCGAGCGCGGAGAGCCTCCCACTCGACCATCGCCGCCGTCGGAGACGACGTGTGGCCAGAGGTGTAGGCGTTGTGGACGACCTTCGTGTCCATCCACGACTCGTTGTCCGAGGCGTAGATGACGGCGTCCACCTTCTCCTTGTTGTGGTTGAGCGCCCTCATCGGCGCCGAGCAGTTCGTCCCGCCCGGCGGGCAAGACGCGATCTGGTTCGCGATCGTCATGATCGAGTCCCGCGGGTTGAACCGAAGGTTGATCACGTTCTCCGTGAACGGGAGAACGATCGCGTCCGGGTTCCGACGCATGAGCGTCGCAGCGATCAGGGCCGCCACGTCACGGCAGGTGACCTTCGTCGCCATCTCGCGCTTCCCCGTGACCGGAGACGCCATCGACCCGGAGACGTCCGGGAAGACTGCGATTCGACCCTCGAAGGCCGGAACGTTCTTCGTCGCGATCTCCATCGCGTCCTGGAGAGCGTTCTGGACCTCCATCGGGACACCCGAGGTGTTCCGGTAGGCGATCAGGAGCTGGTACGGGAAGACCCGAGCCTTCGCGATCGACTCCTCGTCGCGGAGCTTCGCAGCGATGATCTTCACCATCGCCTTGTCCTCGAAGACGCCGTGGCGGAGGAACGTGTTGAGGTTCATCCGCACCGTCTGCCACGAGGCCGAACGTGCCAGCTCGATCCACTGGGCCTTCGTCAGCTTCGTGTTCGTGAGCATCAGGAACGGCACGTCCGGGATCGGACGCGACGGATCCTTCTTCCACGCCTCGAACTCACGAAGCAGCGGGTCCGCCTTCTCCAGGTCGAACTTCTTCCCCACGAGCCACGCGTAGGTCTCCTTCCGAGCGTCCGTCGCCGGCTTCGGGTGGACCATCTTGATCACGTCCGCGATCGACGGCTTGTCGCCCGTCGCCCGGATCAGCTGAGCATCGGTGCGCGCAGCGAACCACGCCTCGACCATCTTCTTCGGAGCCGTCCCGAGGGACTTCCGGCCGACCTTCCCGGAGCGGATGATCTGGACGAAGTTCCGGACCATCTTCGGGTTGTCGAGGATCCGCGAGAACGACGCCCGAAGGGCCGCGATACCTGCCGGTCCCCGAGTCGTGAGGTGAGCCGCGAGGAGCGCCGGAGCGTCCTTCATGAAGGCGGACTTCCGCCCGTAGACGGCCGTCTTCGCGACGAACTCCGGAGAGACCTCGGCCGCAAGCTTCAGGATCGCGTCCAGCTGCTCCTCGTCCGACGTGTAGAACGTCGACCCGAGACAGCCGGTTGCGGTGTACTGAGCGAGGGCCTCCTTCGGGCCCGCCTTGTAGGCGAGACCGCCGGCCGCGTTGAACATGTCGGCGATCGGCGCGACGCGACCCGCCGGAGCGGACTTGAAAAGCTTCTTGTTTGCCACGGTAACACCCCTTCGAACAAAGGAGGGCTCTGGCAACTGGATAGGAGTTCCTTCAGGAAGATTGAACGTGAGGTCGTTGACGACGAACGCTTGCGTAGAGCGTTGTCCGCGGAGGTTCAGGAGGCTGATCAATTCCTCCCGTAGGCAAGCCTACTTAGCACCAACGTAGAGCGTCGCCGACAACTCGGCCTGACCTCACGAAGCGGGTGGTGGGAATCGAACCCACGATCTTCGCGTTGGCAACGCGCTGCTCTACCGCTGAGCTACACCCGCAAAAGAAACTGAGACCCATAGCGACCCGACGTCCCGCGATTACCTCCTCCCCAAGGAGAAACGACCATGGGACTTGATATGCAGCAGCCGTCCGTTGTTACCGTCGATGACACCAGCATCGACGCCCTCTACGATGGGATCCCCGAGGATTGCGTCGTGGGGTACGTTCTGAGGGTAATCGCCGCCTCGGACGCTGGATACGCCCACTGGGAGAAACGATTCCTCGCTCGTCGCGTGGGGGAAAGCGAAGTGATCATCGACGGGATCTGCGACGTCTTCCCGCCCATCCTGAACGCCGGAGCTTCAGCCTGGGCGGTCGAGGTATGCGTCGACAACGGATACGTCTGTGTAGACGTCCAAGGCTCGGCTGATACCCAGGTCTTCTGGTTGGTCGATCTCCACGGAGACGAGATCCCCACGGTCTCCAACGACCGCATGAACCTGAGGACCTCTCGGCGACTCGCGAGATAGACCCTCGAAGAATCTGTCGAGCGAAGCCGAGGTCTGGAATCGAACCAGAGGGTAGCTCCGCGGAAGCTGGGGACCACCCCACAACGGAATCGAACCGTCTCCCTGCCAATGTCTCCCGATCTCGCTCGACACGGAGAGTTGAGGTCCCGCCCCTCATGCCCTTACGGGCACCCATTGTTTAGCAAACAAGGCTGGTCCTCGACCAGGTAACCCTCCAAACACGTTACTAACGGACGCTCACGCGAACCGGACGGAGAGTGAGGGACTCGAACCCCCGAGGGCCTCTCGACCCATGCCGGTGTTCAAAGCCGGTGCCTTAGCCGCTAGGCTAACCCTCCAGGAGTCTGAGAAACCCGCGCTAATCGAAGACGCCCTTGCCTCTTCGGAGGCATGCTCGCCAGAGCTAGGTTTCCCAGACACGGAAGCTGGAGGTCCCGACCCTCAGAGCCTTTCGACTCCCAACCGCTTTCGAGACGGTGCCGATCCCTGATCGGTTCAACTTCCAATTCTACGTTCTGGCCCCGCCACGGAGCCTAGACGACCAGGCAAACTGGCGGGTCGATTGGATGGAGACCTTTGCGTCTCGGATCCGTCGCAGGCCAGAACCTAGAGCGGAAAGGAAGGGTCCCGACCCCCAGACCCTTTCGAGTCCCAACCGCTTTCCAAGCGGTGCCGGCCCCTGGCCAGTTCCCTTTCCAAACAGCTCGCTCGTCTCAGCGTGTATAGCCATCACACTTCATCATCGTCGTCGCTACTCGGATTCGAACCGAGTCTCCTGGGCTCTACCATAGCGTGGCGCCAGCCACTCTCGCTCCGATTCTGATGCACGGATTCGAACCGTGAACTCTGAGACTCACGAACCTTCGGGCTGCAGCCCTACCCGGAACGCGGGATTCGAACCCGCCTGAAGGGAAGGGTTGCTAGACCTCCCCACCGCCGCCTTTCCCTGTCCTCTAGCGAACAGGTACAGACAGCCGCTCACCATCTGGCGTACTTCCGATCGGGGTGACAGGGATCGAACCTGCGATTTCTCGACCCCCAGCCGAGCGCGATACCACTTCGCTACACCCCGAAGAAACTAGAAGACCGAGGTCCTGGAGCCTTTCAACTCCAGGACCGATCAGGTCAGGACCCCTCTTCGATCGGAGCATTCCAGTACACGTAGGAGGCCCACGCGTCCGGGATGTTCGTCAACGAAAACCGCATGGTGACTACCGGGAGATACGCGGGCTTCACGGGCTGCTTGCGCAGCTTCATCCCCGCGCGCTCCGGAGTCCGGTCGGCCTTCTTCTCGTTGCACGAGTAGCAGGCCATCACGATGTTCTCCCAGGTCGTCCTACCGCCGTGAGAGCGGGGGGTGACGTGGTCGTACGTGAGCTTCGAGAGCGGGAGCTTCCCGGTACCCGGAGGGCAGTACTGACAGGTGAAGTTGTCCCGCGTCGCTACGTTCACCCGAGAGAACTTCACGGCCTGCTTCTTGCCGCGGATCCTCCCGAGGAGACGAACGACGGCCGGCATCTTGAAGGAGAGGGTCACGTGGATTTCCTCGTTGTACTCCTCCACTACCTCGGCGACGTTGTCGAGGACCATACACACGGCCCTCTGCCAGTCCACGATCCTGTGGGGTACCCACCCCTGATCCAATACGAGAGTTGTTTGCACGGCCTTACCCACCTTTCCTGAGCTGTTGTTTTGGTTGCGAGAGGAGGGAGTCGAACCCTCACGCCCCGAAGGGCACCGATTTTTGAGACCGGCGCGTCTGCCATTCCGCCACTCTCGCGTCTACTGAAACTTACTCGAAAGGGATGCCCGGGGGGAGAGTCGAACTCCCACGACCGCTAGGATCGCCGCCTTCTGAGGACGGTGTGTCTACCAAGTTCCACCACCCGGGCTCAAAAACCTACTCACTGCGGAAGAGGGGACTTGAACCCCTACGCCACAAGGACACTGGAACCTAAACCCAGCGCGTCTGCCATTCCGCCACTTCCGCTCTACATGGGGACGGGGGGACTTGAACCCCCACGTCACGAAGGACACTAGCACCTCAAGCTAGCGCGTCTGCCTTTCCGCCACGTCCCCATTACGAATCGAACCAGTGCTCGGGGGGAGAGTCGAACTCCCATGACCGCGAAGGATCGTTGGATTCTTAGTCCAGTGTGTCTGCCAGTTCCACCACCCGAGCGTACGAACCGAAGATTGTCCAAGATCGAGAGGGGCCCTCCGAGGAATCCCTCGGGGGCTGATCCTCCCGTCCGGTATGCGCGAAGAGGGGATTGAACCCCCGACCGTCGCCGTGTAAAGGCGCTGCTCTTCCGCTGAGCTATCCGCGCGTTGATGGACCTACCTGGACTCGAACCAGGTCAATCGCCGCTCGACCACCCCAGGTTTTCCTTGCTGTGAGGCGATTACGTCACTGAGGTTAGGCCCATCGAATTGGTTCTCCATGCGCGCTATTCGGAGGAGAAGCCCGAAATGTACGGCGACCGGACTACGTGGCCCACACCACCCGTTATGTCGCTGCGCTTTGGTCTGCACGACCGGAGGATCGAACTCCGCTAGAACGGCTTGTGATACCGTCGCCCTCTCCAGATGGCTCGCCGTGCGTCAGGCTCGTCTCGACCCGCGGCCCCCGAGAGGGCGGAACCCCATCAGGACCATCACTACCGCCACCGGGGGCCAGAGGATGGACTCGACTGCGAGACGAACACGTACTTTGAAGGGCATCCCCTACCCTACTCGAAGAAACCAATCGGGGTGACAGGGATCGAACCTGCGATCTCACCGTCCCGAACGGTGCGCGATACCACTTCGCTACACCCCGATAAATCGTACTTCGGCGGGTCTCTCACCCCGCATCCTTCCAGGTCCGGATTCCCGTCCGTCTACGCGGCCTTGTACCGCTCCCTCGCTGCTTGTCGTCAGCGGCCCTGTACGATCGTTCACGAGAAGGGTTCGCCCCGACGCTGCAGACGCCGAGACTACTTTTCCGACTCGCTATCCCTCCCGACGGAATCGAACCGCCTCGTACGCCCGTATGAAAGGCATCGCCTCGCCAGAAAGAGAGGGGTGGACACGTCTCCAGTAGGATTCGAACCTACAATGGACCCTTCGGAGGGGTCAGTGATATCCAGTTTCACCATGGAGACATTGGCCTTCTACCAAACCAGAGCGTCTTCGGAAGGATTCGAACCTTCAATAAGCGGTTCGTAGCCGCTCGTGATATCCATTTCACCACGAAGACATGAGTCAGAAACAGGAGCGTCCACGGAGGGAGTTGAACCCACGACCTGTCGCTTCGTAGGCGACCGCTCTTCCTCTGAGCTACGCGGACATGAACCGAGAGCGTCCCCGGAGGGATTCGAACCCCCGACCGACCGCTTAGAAGGCGATCGCTCTTCCTCTGAGCTACGAGGACATTGGCTTGCACGGAAACCCCTACGAAAGGTGCGGGTGAGAATCGAACTCACCTCAACCAGGGTTGCAATCTGATGCCCTCAGCCAGAGGGACCGCACCAAAGAGAACTAGAGGCCGACAAGTAGCGCCGAGAGGGGGTTACCGTGCAAAGGTGTACTCCCGGCAAGTATTCGGCCAGAGCGGGTGGCGGGGATCGAACCCGCGACGTCCTGGATGGGAACCAAGCGCTCTACCGCTGAGCCACACCCGCTTGTATTAGATCGAAGTTACGGAAGTTACCAGACCTTATCGAACCTCATGGTAACTCTCGGCTACATGGACGGAACCAGAAACCAGAGCGGGCAGCGAGAATCGAACTCGCGTCTTCGGCTTGGAAGGCCGAGGCCAAGCCACTTGACCATGCCCGCATACGAACCGGATGGACTCGTCCGGAATTGAACCGGAGTCCACGAAGTCTACTACGATCGAGTACCACGCGCGTCTTCAACTCTTACGCCTGTCTTTCTAACGAGGAAGGCGCGAGGCTTGACAACCTCTCTTTCGGAACTCCCCGCGAAGTCTGCTCGGTTCCCCGCCTCGACTTCGATCGTCCCTCAGATCGCCTTTCGGCTCCCGCTGAGGTACAGCCGGGATTCCCCTAGCTCGATTACGCCAACGAGGAGAGTGCTAGGGACTCTCCTCGCCGACGGATCAGGCCGCCTGAGCGAGCTGATCGTAGCTGCTGTCGTTCGCAGTTACTGTTGGTTGGCTTGATAACCCGGCCTGCCTACCACCCGGAGCGCGCACTCTCTCGTTTCGAACCCCATGTCGAAACCTGTCGAGCCCGAAGACACTAGACCAGAGCCATCGGCGGGAGTTGAACCCGCGACCTCTCGCATACCAAGCGAGCGCTCTTCCAACTGAGCTACGAAGGCAAAAGAGCCGGCAGGGGCGCTCGAATCCCCCATCTCCCGCTTACGAAACGGGCGCATCGCCATCTATGCTTTACCGGCAAGTTCCCAAGGTGTCCCGAGAGGACCACTCTCGTTCTTCCGAGGGCGCTTGGACGTTTTTCAAGGGTTGCTGGTTAGGCTCCTCTCACCGTCCTAGTGGATCCTACAGGGATTGAACCTGCGGCCTCTCGGGTGCAAACCGAGCGCTCTCCCGCTGAGCTAAGGACCCAAAGTGGACCGAGCGGATTCGAACCGCTTCCTTCCGTGTTCCACGGACGCTCTTCCTTTTGAGCTACGATCCTCTGTCTCGCCCCGGAAGCGAAACAGTTCGTCAATCGTCCGCGCGAACGACCAACTAGTGGACAAGAGGGGGATCGAACCCCTGACCTACGCCATGCCATGGCGTCGCTCTCCCAGCTGAGCTACTCGCCCAAAACGACCCTCGGTAATACAGGCCGCCAACGAAGGAACAAGGCTACTCTCGTCCGACTCCCGAAGGAATCGTTCTCGTACGTGTCTCCGACCCGGGGCTCCTAGAAGCGCGGAACCGGAACCGACGCGAGATGATCCTCACCGACAAGGATCGACAGGTACTGCACGGTCTGCTTGCGCCTACCGTTTCCCTCCTTGAGTTTGGAGCCGGACCCGCCTAGGGTTTCTCGCCACCACAGCGTCCTAGGTCGGGTTGGTGTCCGGCGTGATCGCGGCCCCAAGAGTTGAACTTGGCATCCCTGGGTTATGAGCCCTGGGCAGCGTCCCCGCTGCACCGCATCTACAAGAGCGCGAGAAGGATTTGAACCTCCGACCTACGGGTTATGAGCCCGTCGAGCTGCCAGACTGCTCCACCGCGCATCGTCCAGGTGGGGATCGAACCCACGACCTTCCGCGTGTCGAGCGGATGCTCTTCCTCTGAGCCACTGGACGGTCTCGATCTAAGAACCATGGAGCAGATGGGATTCGAACCCAACGCACCTCGTGTATCAGACGAAGTAGTGCGACCAGCAACTTCCGCTCCGTTTTCGAGCCAGACACTAGGGTGATCGGGGGGAGTTGAACCCACCGTACCTCGGGTCACAGCCGAGTGCCTTAACCGTTAGGCTACGACCACCATGAAGAGATTCGGGTGACAAGAGCGGAGAAGACGTTTTTTGGACTGCCGCTCTACCATCTGAGCTACCACCCCCTTTCGGAGACGGGCGGGACTCGAACCCGCGACCCGCAGTGTTGTTGTAGTCCTATTCCAATTCACCCGACGTTCCCGGGAGGACTCGAACCTCCGACCTGCCGTTTAGGAAACGGCCCCTCTATCCACTGAGGTACGGGAACACGATTGCGAGAGAGGGACTTGAACCCCCACGAGCGCTTCCGTTACTTCCCTGGGAAGCGCTTCCCGTACGGGTTTCACGGATGGGCCTAGGACCCTGTCTCTCCGAGTCGCCTCGGCGCGTCTGCCATTTCGCCATCTCGCATCGAACACTAGGGAGAAGGGGAATCGAACCCCCACCGGGCTCTACAGGACTCTCCGCGGTTCGCGACCCTCGGATCCTCCCGTTGGCTCGGGGTGCGCACCCCTTACCGTCCCTGCCGGAACTTTCATCCCGGTGCGTCTACCAGTTCCGCCATCTCCCGTCAACGAACGGAAGGAAAAGTTTGGGCGACAAGTGTTGGCGAAGATCTTTTCGTCGCTCTACCAACTGAGCTACCGCCCCGTGAAAGTGGGGCGGGCTGGACTCGAACCAGCGGCCTCCGGCTTGAAATGCTGTAATCCTCTCCGAATTCACCCAACGTTCCCGGAGGGGATCGAACCCCCGACCTGCGGTTTCGAAGACCGCCGCTCTTCCGGCTGAGCTACGAGAACCCTCGATTTATGGCTTCGAGGTACCTTTGCGCGCGAAGGAAGCGTCCCGTGGGGGATTTGAACCCGCCGTCGCCAGATTGAGAGTCTAGCATCCTAGGCCAACTAGAAGAACGGGACATAGAGGCGAGACAAGAGAGACCGAGACGAGGGGCTTTCGCCCCACATTACCCAAAATGTAGTCCCGATCGAATTCTCACCATGGACAGGAGGGGGATTGAACCCCTGACCTCTGCATTGCGAACGCAGCGCTCTCCCAGCTGAGCTACCCGCCCAAACGAAAACCAGGTTCTCGAATCGGACTCGGGTAGGTCGATTCCCTTTCGGGAGGTGGCCTACCCTATCCCTAGCTCCTCGGGCCTGGCGCTACCGAGAAGATCCGAGCCAGCGAGGACCGAGGTCCCCGCGAAGATAGCCGTGCGACAAGAGTGACAGCGACGTTTTCTAGGCCCGAGCCTCGCTCCCTTTCGGGAACGACCAGGATTCGAACCTGGCTCGATTGTTGTTCATACAATGTAGTCCCCATCGAGTATTCGCACGAGTCGGGATGACCGGATTCGAACCGACGTCTCCTGCGCCCAAGGCAGGTGCTAAACCAGGCTCAGCTACATCCCGAACAGAAACCATGCAGCGAACTGGAGTTGAACCAGTGCCTCCCGGGTTTCAACCGAGCGCTCTACCTATGGGCTGAGCTATCGCTGCGTATGCTACGGGTCGGAATTGAACCGACGACACCCCGCTCTTCAGGCGAGTGCTCTACCAACTGAGCTACCGTAGCAAGACACGCCCCCGAAGAGAATCGAACTCTCCTCGACCCTGCTTGACAAGCAGGCGTCTTCACCAGAGGACTACGAGGGCAGGAACCAGGAAATTTAAGGCGACAAAGATCCCGAAGACACAGAGCGAGCCTTTCGGCCCTCTCTTCTGGTTTTGGTAGAAGAATGTAGTCTTCAGAGCATTCGCCCACGGGCTGTTAGGGACTCGAACCCAGCGCGGTCGGTTTTGGAGGCCAACCTGTGCCCTGCACCCAGCCCAATAGCTGAGACCGTCCGGCCTACGGGCCCGCACGATCTCGTACCTCCTCCTACACATGGCAGGTGAGATCTAAGAATAGCGACCGGCGCTCGCCCCGAGTGCTCGTCCTCCCTACCGGAGGCTGCGTTCTCGAAGTGCTTTCGGTCTACTCCTGGGGCAGGAGTCGAACCTGCGGTAGGCGAGTTAACAGCTCGCTGCCTTACCACTTGGCTACCCAGGAAGGATCTCAACGGACCCCATCGGAAGAAACGAAGGAGGAACTCCGGCAGTAGGGGTCGAACCTACGACATCCTGGTTAACAGCCAGGCGCTCTTCCACTGAGCTATACCGGAATGTGAGGGAGGCCCTCCCGTACCCGAGCCCTTGCGAGGCGATTCGAGTACGAGAGTCCCCTCTCCGCGCCCTTGGGGAGGGCGCCTGAAGGAACTCCTATTCAGTTGTCAGAGACCTCGGAACACAGAGAGCCGTAGTTCACTACGTACTCCAGCCACAGGGTGGCTTTTTCAATTCCCAGTCGAGGATTCGAACCTCAGTTGTCCGAGTCAGATTCGGAAGTCCTGCCGCTAGACGAACCGGGATGGGACACCGGGGACTCAAACCCCGTTCTTCCGATTAAGAGTCGGATGCTTCATCACTAAAGCTTGTGTCCCGAACTGGAACCGAGGAACTGGGACCGGTGGGGATCGAACCCACGACCGTCGGGTTAAAAGCCCGCTGTTCTACCGCTGAACTACGGTCCCGAGAGGGGAACCGCAGGGTTTGAGGTTGACGTACATCTTTCGAACCATGGAGACGCCAGGAATCGAACCTGATTTCCTCCGAAGAGGGGCGGGGTTACAGTCCGCCTACGAGGCCACTCGTATCATCTCCAAAAGGAACCATGGAGTGTGAGGGATTCGAACCCTCAATGTCCGAAGACTCCTGATTTACAGTCAGGTGGGGCTACCAATGCCCACGTACACTCCGCGAGAGAAACCGAGCCGAACCGAAGTCGAGGAACCGAACGAGAGGACCGAGGGAAACCAGGACCCTAAAACGACTTCAGGCCGCCCGGGTTTCCCTGGGCGGCCTGACATCATCCCTTTGGGGGGTAGAGAGTCAGGTCACCCGGGGGTACCCTGGAGGTGGCGCGCGATCAGATCCGAGGCTACCGCGACCGTTCCTTCCAAGGCGCACCACGCCGTATTCGGCTCGGAGGCCGGATACATGCTTGAAGGCTTGGAGGTAAAGGTTTTGGAAGACATGATCGCCGGTTACAGGTTGACTTTTCGAAGCTAGTACAGGCCGAAGAGGGAGTCTAGGGAAATCGACTCGGGTGAGTCACTTTCTTTTTCGTCGCCTTCTCGCCGGACTGTTACGCCGTCCCGATCCAGTTCGGTGAATCTTTTTCCGCTAACTGGAAAAGTCCACTTTATTCGCCCAGGTAGACGAAGCGATCTTCGCTCTCAAGGAGGCGTCGATCGTAGCAACAGAGGTCGGATTGGCCCACCCTCCCTCACACTGAGGCGTCATCGGAGCCAACTCGATCAGAACTGGAGCGACTACGTCCTCCCAGAAGGACCACCAGTATCCAGCGTTCTCTTCGAAGTTCGGGAAGACGTACACCACCGGAGAAGGAGCCGCTCTACTTCCCCGAGGGAAGACCGGCTTCCTCTTCTCCGAAAGGATCCCCCAGCAGTCGTTCAGAAGACGCTTGTAGGAGACGTTCGAACGGTAGGGAGACGTCACAGAGGAACCTCTTCTTCCCGACTCCCCATAGAGAAGATACACGTCCGCCCGAGGATCTCGCGATCCCCAAGTAGAGGAGACGGATCTCTCCGCTCCTGTCACCCCTTCGAGCTTCTCGGGACTCTTCGCTCTCTCGCTACCCTAACAAGGACTACAACGACAACGTCTACAATCACCTACAGCAGAAGGACTAGAACCAGAACTACACATTGGGTTTGTATCAGTTGGAGTAGAAGCTCAACTACACAGTTGATTGAAGATCACACAATCAATCTATCCCTCTAATCCCCTAACTACTTCTCTGGATCTCCCTTACGGGAAGTTCCTTGTTCCACCTAGCTCGGGATCCTTCTCCGAGGAGAAGGCGAGACTACCAACTGGAACGGGGGAGGTGATGATCGAGGAGGTCTGTTCTTACCGTAACTACCTCTGAGAGCCTCGTACGTAGGCTAACTTGCGGTGGGAGTCTTTCCATCGGGAAGGAGGTCTGGGGAACTCTCTCCGTAGGGGTTCGTCCGATAGCGCCCACATAGCTCTATGACCCTTTCGAGTCTGAGACCCCGTAAGTAACTCCTGTTGGAGGAGGAACTCTCTGTCCCCAAGGTCGGACCGAGTATCCCTTGTGGGGAGGAACTCGGAAGACAGTGGGAGGGAATCTCACGGTCGAGATCTCCGAAGAGATCCCGAGGACGAACCAGGGTGGGGTTATACGGGAGCTTTTTTCTTGAGTCTACCCACGACCGTAGACACACTGCGGAGACGCCAGGAAGACCTGTAGGAACCCTTGGGGTGTCGGGGAGGAAGATCCGGGTGTCCGAGGAGATCGACAGCTCCTCGGGGCTCCTAGGGGTAAGTGTTGGCCGACCGGAGAGGTGTAGAACCTCTTGGCTCGTCCGTTACAGGTAGAACATGACCCAGATCACCAGCTCGAAGTCGGTCGCCCTCATGAAGTTCCTCTCGGCCCTCGCCCGAAAGCTCGGGGTAGGGGCTCACGTCTACGTCGTGGGTGGGGCCGTCCGGAACTTCCTCATGGGACAGCCGGTGAAGGACCTCGACGTCGTGATCGACTCGATCGCCCTCGGAGAAGGTCGAGACAGCGCCTGGTTCGCGTCCAACGTTCTGGAGGCGATCCCCGAGTGGTCCAACCTCACGACGAACCAGTACGGGGTCGCGATCCTCACGGTGAAGGGACCCTGGGTCCTCGACGGCTTCTCCATGGAGGGGGAAGTGATCGAGATCGCCAACGCTCGGAAGGAGTCCTACGGGTCCTCGGGCGGGAAAGGGAAGGGCTACAAGCCCACCGACGTCCAGCCCTCCACGATCGAGGAGGACATCTACCGGCGCGAGTTCACGTTCAACACCTTGCTGTGGCGCCTCGAAGACGTTGCGGAAGGACCGGAAGGGGCTCCGGTGATCGACATCACGGGGCTCGGCCTCACCCACCTCAAAGAGAAGCTGATCCAAACGCCTCTCGATCCGGACCGGACGTTCTCCGACGACCCGACGAGGATGCTCCGGGCGATCAAGTTCCTCATGCGCTACGACCTCCGCCTCTCCGAAGAGGTCGAGCGGTCGATCATGAAGAACGCCTCGAAGATGACCCAGATGCCTTGGGAGGCGGTCGCTACGATCCTCGTCCGTGACATCCTCTCGCTCCCCAGCGCGAAGGAAGCTCTCTTCCGGATGATGGGGCTCGGGCTCGTTCGAGTTCTGAAGGGGATGGTCCAGGACCAGCCTCCCTTCGCCTCGTACATGGCGGGTCAGTTCGGCTCGGGCGAGGCGGACCTGAAGCTTCTCGTCCTCATGGATGACCTCGGGCTCGGAGGACGCGCGTTCAGCTTCCTCTCCCCGGCCCAGAAGGTTCGCTTCAAGGCTCTGGTCGTCGGGGCCGAGGACGAGTGGGTCCGGAAGCTCTACACGCTTCTCCAGAAGCCCCCGATCCGATCTCTGGCTCTGTTCGCGGACTTCGGCCTCGAAGGGAAGGCGCGGTCAGCCCCCGCGATCTTCGCCCGAGAGGCGATCCTCGAAGACCTCTCGTTGGTCGAAGAGCCGGAACGGATCGAAGCGGTCGTACGGGAGATGCTCGGGGGGATTCCGCCGGCCCCTCCCGCCCCCTAGGACGCCCGCTCGGGCGGGAGCCCCATCGCTGTGCGGAACGCTCGGCGACGGCTCCTAGCCTCGTCTACGGTCCCCGGCGGTGGTCGAGGAGGCTCCAGCGGGTCGAGCCTCGGGATGTACCACCCGACGCCGAGCCGGTAGACCCATCCCTGAGGCGGGGTGGGGATTCGAGTCGCCATGACGCGTCAGACGGCCGGGAGCTGCTTCTTCATCCATTCAGCGAAGACATCGAGTGCGTCGTTCGCGGAACCGACCTCGTGAGACCCGGGGAGCTTCTTCCCATCCGGTCCGCAGACCGTGAATCGCTTCACGTTCGTATGGCCGTACGAATAGTTCTTGTTCGGCACCATCAGAGGGATCTGCTTGTTCAGTTGGCGAACCCAACCCACGACCCCTTCCGAGGAAACGATCGCCGAGATCTTCGAATCGGCGCTCTGGAACAAGTCGATCGTCTTCGGCATCCCCGCCAGATCCTTCGGGCTCGTCGAAAGACGAAGTCCGCGTTCGGCCTTCTGGATCCGCTGACGGAGACGTTCGACGCGACCTCCCATGTCCTTCCGGTACTGCTTGATGACGTCTGTCTTCTTGTTCGACTTGTACATCTCGTCCAAGGTCTGGTCGAACTGAGCCTTCAGCTCTTCGTAGCCCAAGCCGGACTCAGGGTCGACGATCTGGACGGGAGCCTTCCCCGCGAGCCGAGACATGTAGATCGAGGCGACCTGTTCAGCAAGGTCGATCCGCGCTTCGCGAGCCTTCGCTTCCCGAAGCCGAGCGAGGTAGCGGCCCGCGACACGATTGCGAAGATTCGCCATCCGACCCGAGAGAAGACTCTGGACCTGGGTCGGGTTCTTCTGGAACAGGTTGAGGATCTTCGCCTGCTCGTCGGGGTGAGAGGAGATGTACTGCTCCAGGACGTTCATGAACTCGATCTTCGCCCCGGAGAACTGAGAGAGGGTCGCTCCGATCGCCGCCGCGGACTCGCTGTCGCTCAGACCGCGCTGACCGGAGCGGAGGAGATCGAGGTACTGCTTGATGCGTTCCCCGCGCTTCGCTCGGATCGTGATCTTCGGGAGCTTCTCGTAGAGCCAGTCGAAGAACTGCTTCGCGAGAGGATGGTCCGGGTGGGTGAAGAGGGCGTCGATCACGGCCGACCACGAGTCGGGCTCGTCCGAGTCCGGCTTCGTGACCATCTCCTCCTCGTTGGTCCACGTCTCGTTGTAGCGAGCGCGAGTCTTCTCGGACTTGATCACGTCGAGTGCGCGCCGGAAGACAAAGGTGATGGCCTGGCGCGAGGCTTCGTCGGGCGTGTACCCCTCGGCCATGACCTTGCTGTTCTTCTGAGCAGCGTACCGACCGGCTGCCCAGAACGGGGACTTCCCGCCCATGGCGAGGTTGTTCCCCTCTTCGTCGGTTCCCCAGCCCTGGAGCCCCATCAGGGACTGCATCAGGTCGGCCGCCTCGGTCGTCCGCTCGACGTTCTGGGAGCGGATGATCTTGTTGACGTTCATGAAGGCCTTCCGGTAGAGACCGGTGTCCCCCTTCGAGAGCCACTCCGGAGAGACGCCGCCGATCTCCTTCGCCATGTCCCCGATCTTCCCGAGAAGTTGGGTCTTCCCGGTGAGGCCGCGGATCCGAGTGAAGGGGGCCGCGCCGAGGAAGCCTTCCAGGAACTGGGCTCGCGCGAGCACGTCCATCTCGTCGAAGATGCCGGCCGTCTTGAGGAAATTGGATAGCAGCAACATGCGTGAGTCTCTCCGGCGCCAACGTTGGGGCCTTCCCCCAGAAGCTCATCGTTTCGTTACCGGGAGTGGAAAGAAGCCGGCCTCGTTCGTTACCTCTTCGAGGGGATCTCGTACCCCTCCGAAGGCGGTGTATACACTACCGATAGTGCCATCGAAAATTCGACCCTGACACCTGGGTTTTTTCTTTACGAGGCCCCACCCGTTCGGTATATGTACCTCGACCTAGCGTGACCTCGCGTCCGTTCAGGTTCCATTAAACGCCCGAAAGTCACTGACTTCAGGGCCGATTCGGAGAGTCCCCCTACCAATGTCTATCCTCCTCGGGTTCGACCCGACGCTCCCCTGTCCAGTTTCGGAAGAAGACCGCTACAAGTTCCTCACGAACTACAGCGACCACCTTTCGGCCCAGACTCGCCCTTCCCTGTCCGGTCGAGACACCCTCACCGGCAAGTGGATGGAGAAGTACGGAGCCGAGACGCGGGCGATGCTCGTGGAGCACCTCAGCCACAAGCTTCCGACGTCGCGTCGGGTGAAGGTGGTCGAGGACCACGTTCAGACGTTCCTCGTCCGTCTCGTCGAGCGAGACACGCTCGCTCCGAAGATCCTCGAAGCGAAGGGCTCCCGCGGGAACCCGATCAACCCCAGCGTCCTCCGCGTGTGGTGCTTCCAGAGCGCCTGTACCGAGATGCGTGGGTGGGGTGTGGACGCTTCGCTCCGGAAGTCTCTCGGCGCGAAGACGAATCGCGACCGGATGGCCGATCAGGGGAAGCTCCCGACGGTGGTCGTTCAGTCGACCGAGGCCGTGATCGAGCGTCGCTACGAGGTCGAGAACGGGGAGGTGGTATCCGACATCCACAACCCGAACGAGGTCTCGATCGAGAGGTCGATGATCTCGTCCGAGACCTGCGCTCGGATCCGTTCGCTCGTTCAGCGGAAGGTCGGCTCTTCGGATCCGAGCCTCGTGGGTCTCGTCTCTCTCCTCATGGAGAGCGGAGACCATCGTGAAGCGGCGGCCGAGATGGGCATCTCCCGTACGAAGATGAAGTCGGCGATGTCTCTGATCCGAGAGGCGCTCGAAGGCGAAGATCTTCTCGCGGTCGACTAGAGGTCGCCCGGACCCTGTCCGATCTCCTTCAGCGCGTTCTCGATCATCATCTCGATCCCGGTCTTCGTCCGCCCCAGAAGGTCCGAAAGGTCCTTCATCTCTCGGAGCGGACGAAGCATCAGGGACGGAGCTTCGGTTCGTCCGACGCCCATCGACTTGTGCTTCGCGAGAACGCGCGCGGCGTCCTTGAACTCGCCCTCGACCTTCGCCGCCATGGCGTTGAGGTCGGCGACCCTCCGGTTCAGCACCTTCGTGACTTCACCAGCCGCTCCGCCAAGGATCAGCTTCTCGGCCTTCTCCCACTGCTCGGGGGTATTCGCCCTCTTCGAGAGCGCGCGACCCGCTACGCGAGCCGGAGAGGCCTTCTTGCTGGCCTTCTCGTAGTCATCGGCGACGTTCTGGGCGAGGTCCCAAACCCAGTGGGTCTCGTCGTCGAGCCAGCCACCGAGGTCCTTCTTGTCGAACTCGCTGGCCGCCGCCTCGGCCAGCTCGGTCATGTTGACCTCGCCGGTCTTCGGGTCGACGTAGTCCTCGACCATCTTCTTCATCCACGTCTTCACAGACGCCTTTGAAGGATCTGCTGCGGTTCTCATCTCAGTGTCCTCCGAAGCCTGAGGTCTGATACAGCGGCTTCCCGTCCCACTTGTAGGCGGTCTGGGAGTCGGTGACCTTCACGTACATCCGATTTCCGCCGGACGTCTGAGGGATCTTCTTGATCTCGGGTCCGGAGAAGTGGTTGGGCTGGGCCACGACGTAGTCCGCCCCGCGCTCCTCGCGAACGACCTTCCCATCGACTGGTCGGATACCGACCTGCTTCCCCTTCAGAGAAGTGACCTGGTAGAAATTGATGTTCGTCTGGTCATAGCCCCAAGACGAGTACAGCAGATCTCCGACCTGGAGTCCATGCTGGAAGTTCTTCTTCTCTTCGAGGCGCTTTCGCTTCTCGGCGACCTGGGCCTCGTAGCTGATGACCTGGTCCACGATCGATCGGGAACGAGCGGCGTCGTCTCGGAAGCGTCGGTACCAGAGGGGCTTGTCGGCCTTCCCCGCCCAAGCCGCTGCCATGATCGCGCCTTCCATCTCCCAGGACCAGATCTCCAGCCCTTCCGGAGTATCCTCCCGCTTCAGCGTCGGGTTGTCCTTCGGGATGAAGCTCGCGCGTGGGAACGTGAAGCTTGCGGCTTCCTTCAAGAGCGGAAGGAGCGCCGACCGAAGCTCGGGCTTCGAGTGGGCGAGGCGGATGAGAGATCGGCGGAGAGTGTTCATGTCGCTCTTCGTGGGTAGCTCTCATTGCGGGCGTATAGGTCCCGAAACGACGAGAGTGTAAGAGTCAGGCCTTCGCCCGTTACTAGGTCATGGACACGGCCCTCGCTCCACGTCGACCCCTTCGCCGTTCTTTCCTCTCGCGGGAGAAAGTGAAGGAGATCCAAGATCTTACGTTGAAGATCGCGGGAGAGGTCCTTCCGAGCGGGGTCGTTCCGCTCGTTCGCTGGAACTACTCGCGGGAGTCGTTGGGCCTCGCCTTCACGAGCTTCCTGTGCTTCCGAGATCCTCGGATCACCTACTCGCGCCGTCTCATGAAGTACGCCTCGGAGGCGGAACAGATCGAAACCGTCTACCACGAGATCTCCCACCTCATCGTCTTCTACGATCTCTCGGCGAACCATGACACAAGCGGGGTCTGGGAGGCGATGCGAGCGGAAGGAGACCACGGACCCCTCTTCCGCGCTGCGATGGCAAAGTTCGGATACCCGAACCCGACGGGTTGCGGCCGCTAGAGCGTAAGTCAGGGATGAGCCGATTCGCTTCAGAAGGAGAAGCGCGTTACCCTCGCCAGGGAATGAGTCAACGCGTCCACTCTTCGAGATTCAACCCCGATCAGACCGAGAGGGTCATCCTCAACATCCGAGACGAGAAAGACCCGAAGAAGAAGCTCATGGAGCTGGATCTTCCTTCTCGTCTCTCGGTTCCGTTTGGCTGGTGGCTGAAGACTCGGGGAATCCTGAAGACGTGATGGAGACGTACTCCAACGGGGACGTCACCACCGAACACGGAGTGGATCCGTCGACCGGGAAGTACCGTCTCCGCCAGAGCGTTCGTGGAACCCTCGTCCTCGACGTCTCGGCCCCCACGAAAGAGGAAGTCCTCTCGGCGGGTCGGATCTTCGTACTACACGAACTCGTTCGGCGCGACGACCTGAGGGCCACCGGGGTCCACGAACCGTGCGAAGGGTGCGAGTTCGAAGATTCGTTCCCGAAGCCCTAGGTCAGGCCTTCTTCGAAGCGGTCTCGACGACTTCCTCGTCCTCGTCGTCCTCATCGGCCGCCAAGAACGTACTCGCGACGCGAGAAGCGCTCTTCCCGCCGTCCCAAGCGAGGATCTCCGAGACCGACGGGCTCGCCGAGGCGATGATGGGAGCCGGCAGAGGCGGGTAGGCCTCCTGGATCATCTCGCTCCACCCGCACTTCGCTTTCTTCGCGTGCTTCGAGAGGAAGCCCGTGATCACGTCGTGCTTCGAGCCCATGCGGGCGTTGAGGTCGCAGGCGATCACGCCCGCCTCGTGGTCGACGTCCGAGCAAGCCTGGAGGGCGAGCTTCGAGGTCTTCCCCGAGAAGCCGTAGCGGCCCCCCTCGCGCTTCCCGGCCGTCTTCTCAGGCTTCCCCGGTCCGATGTCCGCCATGCAGGCCCGGAGCATCCTCGCGCTGCGGGAGCCCGTCCGCTTCTGGTGCTCTTCGAGGAAGCCCGGGGTCTCCGAGTCCTTCTCGTAGATCGCCTTCGCGAGCTTCTGGGTGAACTTCTGGAGGCGGTTCGTCGCCGATCCGCAGACGCGCTCCGCTTCCTTCGTGTACCCATAGAGGCCCGAGGCCGCGGTCTTGTCGGAAGCCGTCTTGTCCTCGTCTTCGGAGACGGGAGCGAGGTCCATGAGGAGAGCGCTGTCCTCTCCGCAGGCGTCCTTTTCGGAGGCGCCCTTCTCCAGCTTGTTCTTCAGCTTCTCGACGGCCGGAGGCGGGTTCTCGACGTTCTCCTTGAACTCGGGGCCGACGACCTTCGAGACCTGCTCGGGGGTCATCGACTTCCCCTTCTCGAACTTCGACTCCTTCAGGCCCTCTTCGTAGTCGTCCGCCGAGAGTTCCCCCGCCTGCTTCTTCAGGTAGTCGGAAGTCGGCTTCTGACACGAGGGGGAACCGGGGTTCTTGTTCTTGCAGTAGATCGACCAGGCCGTAGCCCATGCCTGATCGTCGGAGTAGTCCGGGTTTCCCTCGGAGACCTCCTTGAAGTAGCGGTCCACGTCCTTCGGGACGTCGACTGCGTAGTGTTCGACGCTGGCGCGCTTCGACTCGAAGCGGACCTCGATGATGTCCCCCCACTTTTCGACCATCTTGTCGTACCACGTGTCGAAGGCCTTTTGGCTCTTGAAGGACTTCTCCTTCCAGCTTTCGCCTCGGACTTGGTACATGATGCTGTTGGGCCAGTCCCCGTCCCCTTCAGCAGCGGACTTGAACTCATCCTTGTGTTCGTCCTTCTGCTCGTTCCATTCCTTCTTGTCCGCCGGGTCCATGTTCTTCGTCGGGTCAGCGGGCTTCCCCTTCTCGAACTTGGCATCCTTCAGCTCTGCTTCGTAGTCGGCGACCCGAAGAGAGACGACCTCGAACGAACCTTCCTTCGAGGTGGACTTCAGCTTCTTCTGAGCCTTCTGGGCTTCCATCTGAGCCGTTCCGCTGGAGGTGTACTCACCGAGGAGCTTCGGCTGCTTCGCCTTTTGGGAAAAGGACCCCTTCTGGACTTGCCAGATCACGATCTCTCCCTTGTCCTGGCGAACTTGCCAGACGCTCCCCTCGTCGAACTTGTCTCCCGGATATGAGTCGGCAGCGGACTTGAACTCGTCCTCGTGCTCGTCTTTCTGCTTCTTCCATTCCTTCGCATCCGCGTCGGACATGTTCTTCGTCGGGTCGGCCGGCTTCCCCTTCTCGAACTTCGAATCCTTCAGGGCTTCAGCGAACGCGTCCGTGGAAAGCTTCATGTCCTCGTCTCCTGAAGGAACCTGTTCGATGTCCGTTACCGTCGTGTCCGCATCCGGACCCGACAGATAGATAGTGAGCTTCTTGTCCCGAGCCGGGTCGAGGACGTAGAGAGTGTCCTTACTGACGCGGACGATCTCGTACTCCCGAGAGGGCTTCCCCTTGTAGGAGACTTCGACGACGTCCCCCTTCTTCAGACCTGAGGGGATCTTCACCGTCATCGGGGCGGCCTTCTTCGGGAGGTAGGATCCACCAGCAGTGACCGGAACGGAGCTATCCGCAGCCGCGCCGCCGTAGTCCCGACGTGTTCGTAGAGGTTGGGTCACGATCACATCCACTTGAACATCGGGGTGAGGGTACCCCGGTTCTTGAAATTGTAGGCGACGTACTTCAGCCGCTTGTATCCGTCGCGCTGGTAGCGAAGAGTCTGGGTGTCTTGGGCGATCGCCTCGTCACCCTGAAGATTCGTGAAGTACGCCTCGACCCCTTCCGGGAAGGAGATGAAGGAGACGTGGGTGAAGACCTTGCCATCCTTTCGGAACCCGTCAGGGAACCGGTCCGTGATCTCGAAGTCCACGATCAACGGAGGGCCGTCCTCGAAGTCCTCGGCACCCGCGAAAGTAGACCAATCCCCGCTGTCGAACGGACGGATCTTGCCTTCCATCGCCTTCTTCAGGAAGCGAGCGGCAACCCGTGTTGCCATAACGACTCGACCCGCTTGAACCTGGCGACCGTCCATGGTGATCTCTCTTTCGACAGCTAGGGCGGGTCGACGGACGAGGTAGTCCGGCCACGCCTCGAACCACTTCTTCAAGAACTCTTCCCTCGGGAGAGTTCGAACAGTTTGCTCCGGATCGGGGATGTTCGGATCCGCGACGGACACCTCGGTGTCGGTTACGTCGAACACGACCGAGGCGTGAGACCAATCCCGACCTTCCGGGTTCCAGGCGATCATCACGGCGACTCCGCGATCCGTCCACTCCCTCAGCTGCTTCATGGAGCAGGGAGTGATCAGGGTCGCGCGCATCCCGAAGTGCTGACAAGCCGCGAGGGCCTGTTCCCAGGAAGCTCCCTTCATGGGCTTCGCGCCCATGACCTTGTTGACGGTGTCCTCGTCGTGGAAGGACCCCTGGGCCCCGAGCGCCATGCTGAGCGACGCCGCCATACAGCTGTACTGAGTACGCTGACGAATCGGAACGATGTCCGCTTTGGCTGACTTCGACGTCATGAGGGTCGTCCAAGAGAACGGAATAGGCTTTCCAAAAGGCTCACGGCTTTCCTAGCGAGGACGCTACGAACTTCGCGGCCAGGCGGTCGAGCGCTTCGAACACCGTTGTAGGAGCGGGAGACGTCCAGTCCGAGGCGTTCCCGGGGATGTAGACGGGATTCTCCAACTGGCGGATCAGCGTCCCGAAGACGTAGAACTGATCCAGGTACACGCTGCTGGAGTCCTGGACTAGAGTGAGGGTCGTTCCGATCGCCGACGAGAAGCTGTTGAGCGCGACCGTCGTCCCGTCGTAGAGACGGACCGTACAGGCCGGAGCGGACGGCTGCATGTCGAACATGAGCTGGGTCGTCGGGAAGACGGCCATGTGGCGGAACGTGACGTCCATCGCCGAGGTGACTGTGCGGATGAACGGCTGGGCGCCTCCGCTCATGATCACTGCGCAGTCGTTGAACTCGATCGTCTCGGGGAAGTTCCCGAATGGAACGGTAGTGACGTTCAACTCGATGAAGTTGATCCTCGACCATCTCCAGACGTTCCGGAAGCGCGACTCGTTCAAGGTGACGTCGGTGAGAGGTCCTACGGGAGATCCGATGAACTCGACCGGAGGAGTGAACGTCCAGAGACCCGGGTCGACCGAGAGCGCCCCGTAGCTCGAATCGAGGAAGACGTGCTTCGAACCGGGAGCCGCTTGGATCCAGGCGAAGAGGGACGCCCACGTGTTGAAGATCCCCGGGGCCGTAGGCGCTCCTACGCCACGCCAGATCGCTGCCGACCCACCCCCAGAGACCACGAGTCCCTTCAAGGCATCGAGGGCCGCCTGCACGTCCGTAGCGTTCAGGGGAGGGGTTACCGCGCTGTCGTTGTAGGCGAGGTAGGCGGCCTGTCCTACGAGCGTCTTCGTAACCGTCCCGGCGAACCCGGGATTCGAAAGGGAGATCGCCTGTACGTTCGGAGAGGCGATCGCGTAACCCGCGACCGAGCCCGGGTCCGAGCCCTTCAAGATCTGAGCGCTGATCCCGCCGAATCCTTCGACAGTGATCGAGAGAACCGATCCCGCCCCTAGGCCGAACACGGGATGGGAGTTCCCGCCAAGGTGACCACTCATGAACAGTGCGAGAGTGGAGCCGTTCGCGATCTGGAAGAGGGGGAAGGTACCGCCAGAGGTGAGCTGGCACGATTGATCGATGATCACTTCATCGATCGTCGCCGAGACCGAAAGCGGGGAAGGACCAACCAAACCCTGGGCCGCCAGGTTGAGGCTCGAACCGATGTAGGAGATCCCTACCTGACCGGAAGGCCCGACGAGAAAGAACCCGTCGTCCAAGACAACAGTCGTAGAGGTTCCGAGGTGCTTACCCTCCCACCTCATCGCATAGGAGACGGTCCAGGGGAGAGTGAGGTGAATGGGAGAGACGAACGAGTCGTCGAACAGAATCGTGAGAGGACCCGCGAAAGCGGCTACTGCAGCCTGGAGATCCGCCTCAGTCGTTACGACCCCAAACGTCGGGGTCCCTCCCGGTCGATAGATCAGGCCCCCGTTTTCCCCGAGCCCGAGACCGGGCATCGGCACCCAGGCCGATCCGTCCCACGTCAGTACATCGCCTAGGGTAGGCGGCGGACCACCCAGGAGATCGGGGCCGATCGCAAGGATCTGCTCCCGAGCGCTTTCCTGGGTAGCGCCGATCGCGGCGAAGAGGGGTCTAGGTCCGGACATGGTTCTCCCCTATGGGAGCCCATTGTCTCCTCAACGGGGGACCTCCGATCAGCGCCTTCGGACGGCGCGCTTCGGCTTCTCGGGGACGGGGGCCACCTCCGGCTCGGAGGCCGCCGCCTTCAGCGCCGCGTGGACCTCTTCGGTCACACGAGCGAGCATCTGGTCGTAGGGTTCGCTCGTGAGAGCCTCGTACTCGGCGACCTGAACTTCGGCGCGCTGGCGATTCTCGTGGACGCTGATCTTCACGGTCTCGACGTGACGATCCACGTACGCGATCTGATCTTCGAGCGCGGCCTTCTCAGACTTCGAACCCTTGAAGCCTTTCAGCTTCTTTTTCAGCTCCTCCTTCGCTTCCTCGTGAGAGGCCCCGAAGAGACGAAGAGCTTCGTCCGAGAGGACCTGACTCTCGTGATCCTTCGTAGGAACCGAGAGGATCTGCTGAGCCTTCTCCAGTTGGAGGGCTCGATCCTGAAGAGTCAACTGGATGTTCTGATCGATCCAGAACTTCACCCAGCTCGTCATCTTGTACCCGGGGCCCGGGGGGTTCCCCGGAGAAGTCTCCGGGTCGACCATCTGATGAGCACGACCTTCCTTCAAGGCGAGGAGGTCGAGTTCGTAGCGCTGTCGGATAGCCGAGGCCCACGTCTCGTGGTTGAGGATCTGAGAAGCTGTTCGTACCTTCATGATGTAACCCTATCCCTCCAACCACTCTACAATTACGTTCAATTCCGTTACTGTGATGGCTGTCGTTGCTGAACCGTTTGTGATCCACACCTCAACGAAATCGGTACCCGAATCGGTAAGCTGGACTATCGCCTGGACTTTCATGTTCTCGCTTCTACCCGCGCTACTGGTGGTAGTTTGAGATTCGCTGGAGGCTAGGGTGACGCCGTTCACCGCCACGCGAGCCAGAACGAGCTGGTTGTTTCCGCTGTTTAGCGAGAGGGTGACCGAGACCTTGAAGAAACCAGTCCTCGCGCCGATGTAGGTTGCTCTGTTGTTAGAGAGCGAGAAGCGCTCTACGAAAGGTCCGCTCGTCGTAGTTCCCAAGACTTTTACGAAGGTGCTTTGTACCGACACCGGCGTAGAAGTAACGTTGTTGGTCGTGTAGTACTGAGCGATTACCGTCGAGTTTGGAATCCCTCTACAATCCGTAAATTGGGACTTGTTGTCCGTAGAAAGAACTCCGGTCAGGTAAGTCCCGCCGCCCAAGAAGGCCACGCTCTGTAGGACGTACCCCTCCTCGGGGATTGTAGCGCCTACATTTACGTTGATTCCGGTTTGTCCAGGGAGAACCACCAAAGCCGCCTCGGTGATTCGAAACCTCCCTGAGAAAGACGAAGGAAGAACCAACAACGTACCTCCTGCCTGGGCGGTAAATTGACACTGGTTCAACCCCACGGATTGGATGGTTCCGTCGAAGGTCAGAGCGTTCGAGTTCCGTAGCTCCGAGTTGGTTAGAAGAACCGTCTCATAGTCAGCTATTCTGCCCACTGTTTGGCAGTTGATGAAGCGAACATCGATCCAATTTAGGTCCTGAGTTCCGTCCCCGTCCAAGCTCAAAGCCACGTTCGCTTCAAGAGAAACGAAGTTGAGGTTGAGAGTTAGGGCGGAGGTGATGAGAGCGGTCCCTACCAGACCCGTGCTTTTGATTCGGCTGATGTCACTCCCGTAACCAAAGATAGAGGAGTTGACTCCGCCTACGATTCGATTCCCTACCAGATCCACTGTCGTCGGGAAAATGTATGTCGTGGAATCGGCGAGCGTGTGAACTCCGCCTACTGGGGTTGGGAGATCCGAAGCGCTGTTAACCACTACTACGTGAGGGGAGGACGAGGGAGCGGATCCTGGCACCCAAGCAGCCCCATCCCAAACAAGAGTTTGTCCGATGGACGGCGCTAGAGAAGAGCTGGGCCCTACTGCGTCGATTTGAGCCCGCGCGTTTTCCTTGGTGGACGAAATAGCCGCCACCAAGTTTCGAGTCTTCATCGCTCGTCTACCAGAGCTTCACAACCCTCTGGAACCGTCACGACCGGTAGCCCAGAGCATCCGCGACCCATGGAAGGATCTCTCGGAGCGCACCGCTCGCACCACACGCAAGCCCGAGTCGACGTACACACGCCGCACTCGTTGTGGACGTCGTCGAGGCAGGCTCGCCCCGTCTCTACCTGAGGCGGTGGGCATCCAGGAAGGAGAAAGAACGCGAGTAGCAGAAGACGCTTCATGGCTTCGCTCCGGGCTTCGTGATCCACGGGTACATCTCTCTCCCGAGGTGGGCGAAGAGGGGCGTCAGAGGACCCAGGTCGGGGAAGGGGACTCCGGACGCTTCGGCGATCGCCGCTACTCGACACGCCGCCTGAAGGGT